>Ga0207719_100021_pt1 | contig 230639 bp, 238 predicted proteins | sample A23P1SouthBayCA_2_FD_187279 | JGI IMG/M metagenome (GOLD analysis project Ga0207719, IMG submission 187279) | Aerobic enrichment media microbial communities from Eden Landing Ponds, California, USA - A23 P3 (3) (SPAdes) | ecosystem: Environmental > Aquatic > Marine > Unclassified | place...
ACAGTGACGGCGAGCCGGTCGAGCAGGCCGACGCCGTCGACGAGCGCCAGCCGTGATCCCGACGACCCCGCTCCCCGTGCGACTCCCGGGAGGGTTCCCAGCGGAGGCCATCCCGGACGGGAGCGTCGCGGTCCCGCATCACTTCTACACGGGGGCGCTCATCGCGCTGTTCGCGGCGGCGGTCGTGTGGGACGACTATCCCCGCGAGGAGCCGCTTGTGGTCGGCGCCGGGACCATCTTCGGTATCTTCGCCTTCGTCGCCGTGTGGCCCCGCTATCCGACGCTCGGGGCGGCGCTCTCGGTGACGTTCGCGACGGCGGTCGCAACGGCGGCGCTCCGGCCGGCGTGGCTCCAGCGCTACCCGCTCCGCTGGCAGGTGGTCGCGCTCGTCGGCGGGCTCATCATGCTCGACGACGCGCTGTCTCACGGGACTGGCGTGTGGACGCCGCTCGATCACTACTGGTCGGCGTCGATTCGGCCGGCGCTCGGCATCGGGTAGCGTCCGGTTCTGCACTCAAATTCGGACACCCTGTTCACTTACCGTCGTTCCCGCACAGACTGTGCGTAAGTGCCTTCTTTTATTACGATGGCGTGGGTGTGCGAGAGTATGGGCGAAATCGGTTGCTACTGCCGGGTGAGTACGGAGGACCAGAGCCTCGATCGTCAACTGACCTCGACCCAGGAGTATGCCGAGCGCGAGTTCGGCGCCGACCTGGGCGACCTGCGGATCTACCGGGACAAGTCGACCGGGACGAACACCGACCGGTCGGACTACCAGCAGATGATGGCCGACGCGGAGAGCGGCGAGATAGACGCTGTGGTCGTTCACAGCATCTCCCGCATCTGCCGGTCCATATCCGACCTCGAAGGTACTGCGTCCGCTCTCGAAGACGCTGGCGTGGAACTGCACATCATCAGCGAAGGGCTGACTCTCCAGCCGGACGAGAGCGACCCGTACCAGACGGCGCTGTTCCAGCTACTCGGTGTCTTCGCGGAACTGGAGGCGAACATGGCCCAGCAGCGGACGAAAGAGGGTATTCGAGCGCGCCAGCAAAACGAGGACTATCACCACGGGCCGGCGCCGCTCGGCTTCGAAAAGAACGACGGGCTGCTCATTGAGGGCGACAACTACCACGCCGTCGTGAGTGCCCTGGAGATGGTCGAGAAAGGCGATCTCTCGAAGCGAAAGGCTGCGCAACGTCTCAATACATCACGAGCGACTGTGAATCGGGCCTTAGACCGGTCAGAACTCTATGGATTCTGAAATAAGAAAATCTCACCACTCTTTTTCAATTTTGTACCGGTCGGGATAGTCAAACATTATATATTTCACATCGGATAATAAGGGAAATGGAAGTGATCCAGTTGTTTTGATCTTCACGTAGATCGGTTCAGAAATCTCACCCTCTATCAACTTATATACGTTATATTCGCCATGATTCTCACTAACTACGTCAGGTTCAATAGTTACACTCTTTTCCTCTTGGAACTCATCATATATTGAGTATGTTATTGAATGATTCTCTGTAGTCTCACCGGGTTTCAAACTCTTGATTTTACTCGGATCATAGATTTCGTTAGTCCAGTCATTTCGCTCAACACCAATCCACGGACCTAGTGGCTTTCCCGATTTATTATACACCCTGAACTTTGTTTCTACATTTATTGCTTCTTTGTCACCAAAGTTTCCAACAACCACTCCTGTCCTAATTCTCGATTCCTTGTTACTTATATTGGGGAACTGTTGCCCAGGAGATATGATGAGGGACAGTATAGGTATATCGCTGAAGAACTCTCTTAGAAATATCACTGAAGCATAAAATGCAGTTATTGTTGCAACAGTATTCTGTTCGGTGAAATAATATGTGGTATAAGTTACTAATATCGATCCAAGAACAGTACTAATTGATGAGTGTTTAAAAACTGCCCTAAGTATCGGCCTAACGAATGTGACATATGTGGCATCAATAATGAGTCTTGGTTTTGTGAATAAAGTGTAGTTATTTAACTTCGACAATATGGAGAATTTCAGTGACCCGTATCTTGTATCGATATTAAATGAATAATGTGATTTGTTCCTTATCACAAATGAGTTAATATAGAAAAATATGGCACCAATAAATAACACAGTTGCGACGAGGACTATAAAAAACTGAAATGCAGAACTGTTTAAAACTCTCATCCTTCAGTGGATCTAAGCGCGGCGGGTCCGGACCGCCACCTGGACCTGCCGCGTGCTTTCTGTTCCAACGTCTCCTGCGTCTCCGATATCGGTGTTGTCGATGACGAGAATGTAGTTCTGCCCTCCATCGAGTGTCACCGTCCGGCTCGCACTTTCTCTGACACCTTGGACTGTCCCCTGTCCGATGTACTCGAACTCTCGGTCGTCACCCTGGACGATTTCCTGATATATCGAGAATTCGGCTTCAGTGACGAGGAACACGTCGAAGTCGAGATCACTGCTCAGTTGATTCTCGACAGCCCATTCCAGAATGAAGTTCTCCTCGAAGCCGACTCGCATAGCCGCGTAGTTGTCTTCGGAGGAGATCGTGAGCGTTTCGGTGCTTTCAGATCTGTAGTCCGGCGTCCCCGTCGCGGTCGCCGTCGCGGTCGCCGTCGACGTCGAGGTGGCCGTCGGCGAGGGTGTGGCCGTCGCGGTCGCCGTCTCTGTGTCCGTTGCGGTCGGCGTCGGCTCCGGCGTGTCGGTCGAGCCCGAGCCGCCACCCTGACAGCCCGCGGCCAGTAGTGCCGCCGTCGATGCCCCTGCTGCAAGGAATTGTCGGCGTTTCATCGTAACGGACTACAAGTTCCACCCGGCCGTCAAAAAGCTACTTCTATTCGCTGGCGCGGAGTCGAGAGTCCCGAAGCATCCGGTCCTCTCGCGGCCACGGGCGATTTCGCGCGTCGATTTCGCCTTTCAGATAGAGGATCCCGTCCGTCGTGAGTTCGTACATCTCGCCGTGGAACACGTCGATAAACTCCACCTCGCGGAGCTTTTCGCACCGGTCTCTGATGTGCCCCTCCGAGCAGTTGATCCGCTCGTCGCGAGAGATGAGGCTCGGCGTGGCCCAACCCTCCCGGCTCAGGTTTTCTAATATCCGTTCATCCAACTGCTTCATCCAGAACGCCGACTTTCTCTTGCGCATTTCTTAGGCTTGCTCGTGGCTGTCCCCCGTCGTTGGCCCGTTTTCATCTACAGACGGAACACGATCGGGCGAGTCTTCGGCAGTGTCCAGCTTCCCCTCAAGATACATCTCACCACGATCTGTGATGGTGTAGACACCCCTTCCGAGATTTTGAACCAGTCCGTGTTCTACTAATTTCTGGCATCTTTGGGAGATGTAGGAGCTTGTATATCGCACGAACCCGCTTTTAACCATCTCTGAGGGAGTACCTCTCTCCTCGTCATAGAGATACTCGAGTATTCGATCGTCGGCGAGGACCATCCAGTCCCCTGAGTACCGTTTTGACATCAGTGATTAATTGATAATTAACGCAGTATCCCATTATAGCACTGCTAAGGTACTATATTTGGTGATATACTTGGTGCGATATAATCTACCAGTAAATATATTACCCGCCGGTTAATTGTTTGCTAACGCAATGGCTCGAAAGACCATTTCGGTATCCGTGTCGATGCCAATTTGGATGTACGAGCGGTTGGACGAACAGGCAGACGATCACAAAGTCAGTTTCTCACGGTACGTTCAAGAGGTAGTTCGCGACCACGAGGTGACTCCATTCGAGAAGATGGACGAACCGATGGTCTGCAAAGACGAGAACTACGCGGACGGTCGTCGGAACGAGGGGGCTGCCTGAATCATGTCCAGTGAGCCCAGGGCCCCCGTTTTCGATACTGACGCGGAGCGCGAAAAGAGTGACGACGACGAGGGGGAAGGTCCATGAGCGGCCACATCCCCGACGACTGCCGTCACGACCCGCACGACCCCGACCTGTTCATCCTCCGCTGTCCCGACTGCGGCCGCGAGGACAAGAGTCAGACCCGCAAGAGTCGCCGCGGGCGGGTATGCGGCCGGTGCAACCGCCTGATGGGCGTCACGCCCGTCTCGAAGGTCTCGACGGCGTCTCTGGGCAACGGGACGCGCGTGATGACCGACGGCGGGACGAGCATCACCGGCCCCGGCGGCGACGGTCCCGAACCGGGCACGGTGGACGACGGCGAGCCCGCCACGGACCCGGTCAACCCGGAGATGGTCGCCGCCTACACCCCTGCGTTCGTCGTCAGTACCGACGCCGCAGAGCGGTTCGTGGCCGACTACAGCGTCCTCGATAGCGGATGGGTCCGCGTCCGCGACTGGGACGGCGAGGTTCAGAAGATCCCGCCTCACAAGATCAACGCGATCCGGCACGTTCGCAAGGAGCGGTACGGCGAAGGCGGCAGGAACGGTTTCAAACCTGAACAGCTCGCCGACGAGGACCTTCGAGAGCGAGCGAGAGAGATGGGAGGGGCTGGAGGCGATGAGTGACGACGATCTCGAGCTCCAGATCAAGATGACCCGCGGCGGCGACGCGGGCAACAAGGAGACGATGAAGGCCACCGTCTCCGCGCCGGACGTCGAGACGCTCGACGATCGCGTGAGCGACCTCCGCAAGCGGATGGAGCAGTGGTCGCTGGAGTTCCGCGGAATCCAGCCCGAGGAGGAGCGGCTGCTCGCCGACGACCAGTCACGCCTGGGAGAGACGGAAGCATGAGCCCCCAACAGTCGCTTTTCGACTACGAACAGGACCTCTCGAAGCTGTCCGAGGCCGAGCGGGACGCCTACGAGGCCGTCGAGCGCGGCGAGTTCGGCGTCCGTGAGTACGCACGCGAGACAGGCCGTCGGCCGGGGACGATCGGGAACCTGCTCCGGCGAGCCCGCGACAAGCTTGAGGAGCGTGAGGCGTCGTGAGCGGACGCAGACGCCGCGACCCTCGCGACCTCTCACCCACGGACGCCGCTGCTCGGTACCTTCGACGCCGTCGCGCTGACTCGACCGAAAAGAGTGTGAACGGGTGGGAGTACCGCCTGAAGCTCTGGGTCGAGTGGTGCGAGTCCGTCGGCATCGAGCGCGTCGGGGACCTCCGCGGCTACGACCTCGACGAGTATTTCGAGTTGCGGAGCGCCGAGATCGCGCCGGTCACCCTCGAAGGGGAGATGTGGACGCTCAAGAGCCTGTGTGAGTTCCTCGAAGACATCGACGCCGTCGACGAGGGGCTTGCCGAGAGCGTCCGGATACCGGACCTCGATCCGGGTGACCGGTCGAGCGACCAGAAGCTCGCGACCGACGACGCGATGGCCCTGCTCGACTACTACCGTGACTCCGAGAGCGATTACGGAACCCGAGCCCATGCCTACCTCGAACTCGCCTGGATCACCGCGGCGCGCCAGGGCGGGCTTCGCGCTCTCGACGTCCGGGACGCGCATCTCGACGAAGACCCGTACGTCGTCTTCCGACACAGACCGGAGACAGACACCCCGCTGAAGAACAAGCTCGGCGGCGAGCGCCCGGTGGCTCTCCCGCGCGAGACGGCCGACGTGCTCGAGGAGTACGTCCGGTCCCACCGCTACGACGTGCGCGACGACCACGGCCGTCAGCCGCTGCTCGCGAGCGCACAGGGTCGTCCGTCAAGTGACGCGGTGCGCAACTGGTCGTATCTCGCGACCGAGCCCTGTATTCACTCGCAGTGTCCGCACGGGAAAGACCCGGAGACGTGCCTGTGGACGGACTACACCCACGCCAGTAAGTGCCCGTCGAGCCGGTCGCCCCACCCGATACGAACGGGAGCGATCACTTGGATGCTCAACCTCGGATGGCCCCCCGAGGACGTTGCGGAGCGGGCGAACGCCAGCGTCTCGACGATAGAACAGCACTACGACAAAGCAGATCGCGACGAGCGCCGGCGCCGTCTCCGGCAGCGGATGGAGCAGCGCCGTCGCCCGCTCGTCGACACCATGGAGGTCGAGTATGCCACCAACTGACCCAGACCCAGACCCATCAAGAAGCGTACAGCAAGAACCGGTGACTCCACGTCGCGCCGGCCCACTTCTCCCGCATTTCAACTCGATTAGCAGTATCCTTCGGCCTTCGGGTGGCCGTAACCGCGTTCCCGCGAGCGAAGCGAGCGGGAGACGACGAGTCGCACGCCCGGGAAGCGACCGAAGGGAGTGACCCGGAACGTCTCGTCTGTATTCGAATTCGCGCCGGCCCATTTTCACCCCACTTCGCAACGGCAAGCGATGGGTCCGTCGTGGCACCAGCGGGCGAACGCATCTTCGCCGCATCGGCGGGTGGTTCCCGGCGTGAGCGACTCGTCAACCCGAACTCGTCACGGGTCGCGTTCCGCCAGCCGCCCTCCTGCAAAGCCGCCGACGGCACCGAGTCCGGCCCCAAACGCGGCGGTGAACAACAGTCCGAGGAGCATCGCGGCGGCGGTAACGATCCCCAGTCCGCTCTCGCCAACGGCGGCTAATCCGGCGTACAGTCCGACGGTGACGAAGGCCGTGATCGCGATGGCGGGGACCGTCGCGAGAACGCCCGAGAGGGCGCCGACGCTGACCGAACGGCCGGTGTCGTCGTGTTCGAAGTATCCCGCGACGGCGCCCCCGGCGACGGCGGAAAAGGGGATGAAAGAGAGCAGCGCCGTGACGACGGCCCCGAGGACTGCGTGTGCCCGGTCGGAACTGGCGGGTTCCTCGTCCGGCACTCGCCGGTGTGCTCGGTGTCGCGTGACGGCGTACCCGACCGCGAACAGGGCCAGGCCGGCGCCGGTCACGAGGAGGCCGATCCCGGTCCAGTTCACGACCTCCTGGGTGAGATCGAGCATCTCCGCCTCCGTGAGGTCGCGCTCGAAGACGAGAATCGTGATCTCCCCGGACTCGACGCCCTCTGCGAGCATCGCTCTATCGACGACGAACGTGAGAGCGGCGCCGCCGACTGTCAGTGCCAGCCCACCGACCGCGATCAGTGCGGCCAGGATCCAGTCGACGAACGCGGGGAGGACGCGCTCGGACTCGGAAGCGGCGGCATCCGCCGGTCGACTCGTCTCTGTCGGTCCCATGAAACGTCGATAGCGCCGTCACCGTCTTAACTGTGAACGTACCTTTATATGCGAAAGCGAGGGCAGTGTGGCCCGGCATGCATGGACACGCACGCGGTCCGACGGCCGCGGATGCGGATGTCGTTGGGAAACGCATCGGCGCAGCGGTCGTCGACTCGATCATCGGATTCGTCCTGTACGTGGTACTGTCCGGGCTGATACTCGGCGGCGGAGTCAGTTCCGGGAGCGTCGTGATGGCGATGTTCGTCCTCCCATTTACGGTTTTCGTGGGGTACTACATCGTCTTCGAGGGACTGGTGGGCAACGCCACGCCCGGGAAGCGACTGTTCGATATCGAGGTGGTCCGGGAGGACGGCGGACCGATCGGCGGCGAGGAAGCGGTCGTCCGGAACCTCCTGCGGTTCGTCGACGGCATGTTCTACTACGCCGTCGGCTTCCTCTTCATGGCGAGTTCGGACCGGAAACAGCGCCTCGGCGACCGCATCGCGTCGACCGTCGTCGTCGCGTCGGCTGTCGGTCACGGCGGCCCCGCCGGCCGGCCGCACGGGCACGCCCGAGGCCGCCAGCAGGGGACGAACCAGCCCCGGTACGACCCGCCGCAGGGGTCCGATTCCCACGGTTCTCGGACCGCACAGGCAGATACTCGGCGACGGAATCGCGGCCAGCGACGAGACGGTCGGTCACCCAGTAGTCAGCACGGAAACGGCGACCCAAACGGCCCACGACGAACCGGTGATAGTCACCGGCGCCACGGTGCCGGCGATCAGCGACAGGGGGACCAGCCGCCGGAACCGCAACCGCAGGGCCAGCTGTCCGAAACGCGGCCGCAGAGTCAGCCGTCCGAAACGCCATCACAGGGTCAGCTATCAGAAACGCGGTCGCACGGCCGGGCGGGGGATCCGACAAGTACGGGTCAGTGATCCGGCCGGATTCGGTCGCTGCGACGCGAGTGACCGTCGACCGTAACCGTTCAGGCGGTCGGGTGCCTCGACACGAACATGGCACAGCCGGTCCCGGTCACGGTGTTCACCCGCGAGGACTGCCATCTCTGCGAGGCGGCCATCGAGACGCTGGAGACAGTCGCCGACGAGGAGGGGATCGCACTCGCCGTCGACGAGCGCGACGTCGACGCGGACCCGGACCTCCGGGAGCGATACGGCAACCGGGTGCCGTACGTCCTGATCGACGGGTCTCCGGCGTTCAAGTTCCGGGTCGACCCCGAGCGCGCCCGTCGGAAGCTACGGGCCGCCGTGTAACGAGTGGCTGGCCGGAATCGAACGCCGGGAGAGCCATCCCTGCCGAAGTCCCGACCGCGACTCGCGGCGCGTCCAGAAAATTAATTACTTGGTTGTATTATCTAGTTATACATGTCGACGCAACTCCAGCGCGCGCAGGACGGCGAGGTGACGGCGGCGATGGAGCGGGTCGCCGAGCGCGAACAGCGCGACCCCGAGTTCGTCCGTGAACAGGTCGCGGAGGGGCAGGCGGTGATCCCGGCCAATCACGCCCACGAGTCGCTCGACCCGATGGTCATCGGGCGCGAGTTCGCGACGAAGGTCAACGCCAACATCGGGACGAGCGAGGAGACCAGCGACCTCTCGGGCGAACTCGAGAAACTCCACGCGGCGGTCCACTACGGCGCCGACACGGTGATGGACCTGTCGACGGGCGCGAACCTCGACGCGGTCCGAGAGGCCAACGTCGAGTACTCGCCGGTGCCGGTCGGGACCGTCCCCATCTACGAGGCGGTCAAGCGGGCCGATGACCCCGCCGACATCACGCACGAACTCCTGCTTGACGTGATCGAGAAACAGGCCGAGCAGGGCGTCGATTACATGACCATCCACGCCGGCGTTCTGATGGAACATCTGCCGCTGACCGACGGCCGCAAGACCGGCATCGTCTCGCGGGGTGGCTCGATCCTCGCCCAGTGGATCGAGGAAAACGGCATGGAGAACCCCCTCTACACGAAGTTCGAGGAGATCTGCGAAATTTTCGCCGAGCACGACGTGACCGTCAGCCTCGGCGACGGCCTGCGTCCGGGGTCGATCGCGGACGCCAGCGACGAGGCGCAGTTCGCCGAACTCGAGACGCTGGGCGAGCTGACGCGGACCGCGTGGGACCACGGCGTGCAGGTGATGGTCGAGGGGCCGGGCCACGTGCCGATGGACGAGGTGGCCGACAACGTCGAGCGCCAGCAGGCGGTGTGTGACGGTGCGCCCTTCTACGTCCTCGGACCGCTCGTGACCGACGTGGCGCCGGGCTACGACCACATCACGAGCGCCATCGGCGCGACCGAGGCCGCCCGCACCGGCGCCGCAATGTTGTGTTACGTCACGCCCAAGGAACATCTCGGCCTGCCCGAGCGCGAGGACGTGCGCGAGGGCCTCGCGGCCTATCGGATCGCGGCCCACGCCGCGGACGTGGCCACCGGCCGCCCCGGCGCGCGCGACTGGGACGACGCCCTCTCGGAGGCGCGCTACGAGTTCGACTGGCGCCGGCAGTTCGACCTCGCTCTGGACCCCGAGCGCGCCCGCGAGTACCACGACCAGACCCTCCCCGGCGACAACTACAAGGAGGCCCGCTTTTGCTCGATGTGCGGCGTCGACTTCTGCTCGATGCGGATCGACCAGGACGCCCGCGAGGCCGACGGCGAGATGGAATCCATCGACGACGAAACCGACCTCTCGGCCTCCCCGGCGGCCGCCGTCAATCGCCCGCCGACCGGCGACCACGACGCCAGCGACGTGCCCGACTACTCCCACCTGCTCGACGACAGCGGCGACGAGGGCGTCGCCGACGACTGATCAACTGGCGTGCTGTCCGGCGCGCGCCGTCGCGGCCGTGAGCGCATCGCGCGCGAACGGCCAAGACGGCGCCGTGCGAGGGATGAGTAACGCAGGGAGGACCGCGACCGAGTAACGCAATCGGCTGGGGAGGCGTGTGGCCGTCCGCGGTGCCGTGCGGAGCGGTGTGGTCCTGGCGTCTGCGCGAACGGAGTGAGCGCAGGCTCAGGAGAGTGTGCTCTCCTGGCGGACTGAAAGAGCGAGGCATGCGAGGCCGACTGGAAGGAGGCCTCGGAGCCGAACGGCGTCCTCACGAGTGACGCGAGTGAGGGCTTTCATCGAGCGGGACTGTCCGCCGTAACGCGATCAGCGAGCGAACAGGCCGAGGGCTTTCGACTCCAGAGGTCACCTGCGGTCGCAGTTGTGGTGGTTGTGAATCATAGCGAGCGGGTCGAGGACTCTCATCGCCTGGGCACAAGACGAGCGGAGACGACGACTTCGAGCACCGCCGCGCCGACAACAAACGAGAAACCAGATCAAAGTTCCTCCGAGTGCCAGCGGGCTTAAGCGAGTGGCGCCCGAGACGTGTCGTATGCCAACACCCGACAGAGAGGTGCGTCGATGACCGACCGGTTCGCCGTCGACGGGACGGCAGTCGTCACGGGCGCCTCGAAGGGGATCGGTCGGGCAGTCGCCGAGCGCTTCGCCGCCGAGGGCGCGGACGTGGCCATCTGCGCCCGGACCGAGGACGAAATCGAGGCGGCCGCCGCAGAGATAACCGACACCCACGATGGTAACGCGGCCGGCGTCGCCTGTGACGTCCGCGACCGCGATGGCGTCGACGCCGTCGTCGAGACGGCGGTCGAACGCTTCGGCGGCGTGGACGTGCTCGTCAACAACGCCGGCGCGAGTTTCGTGGCGGGGTTCGAGGACATCTCGGCGAACGGCTGGCAGTCGATCGTCGACGTGAACCTCACCGGCACGGTCAACTGCACACAGGCCGCCGCCGACCACCTCAAGGAGAGCGGGGCCGACGGGACCGCAAGCAGCGTCGTCAACGTCTCCAGTCTCGCCGGCGTTCAGGGCGCGCCGTACATGAGCCACTACGGCGCGGCGAAAGCCGCCATTCAGAACCTTACACGCTCGCTCGCCGCGGAGTGGGCCGACGACGGCGTCCGCGTCAACTGCGTCGCGCCGGGGTACGTCGCTACACCCGGCGTCGAGGCGCAGATGGGTATCTCACCCGGCGAGGTCGACCGCGAGACGGTCGACCGGACCGTCGGTACGCCCGAGGAAGTCGCCGATATCGTCCAGTTTCTCGCCAGCGACGCCACCTCGTTCGTGACCGGCGAGACGGTGACCGCCCGCGGCGTGCCCGAGATCGAGGAGACGCCGAGGACCGGACCATGAGCGAGACACCGACCACCGACAGCCCGGCGTCCACCGGGGCCGCGACCGCTCCCGCACGCGATCTCTTTCTCCCGGTCGCGGCACAGCCCTCCATCGATTCGCTCGTCGAGTACGCGCAACTCGCCGAGGACCTGGGCTACGACCGCGCGTGGCTCCCCGAGACCTGGGGCCGCGACGCCGTGACCGTCCTCACGGCGGTCGCCGAGCGCACCGAATCGATCGGGATCGGTACCTCCATCGTGAACGTCTACTCGCGCTCGCCCGCCCTCCTCGGACAGACCACCGCCACCCTCCAGGAAGTGTCCGACGGGCGCTTTCGCCTGGGGCTGGGGCCGAGCGGCCCCGCCGTCATCGAGGGCTGGCACGGCATCGAGTACGACCGGCCGCTCCGACGGACCCGCGAGACCATCGACATCGTCCGGCAGGTGCTCTCTGGCGGCGGCGTCGAGTACGACGGCGAGATATTCACACTCTCCGGACTCAGACTCCGGTGTGAGCCGCCCGAGACGCCGCCGGCCATCGACGCCGCCGGAATGGGGCCCACGTCGGTCGAACTCGCCGGTCGGTTCGCGGATGGCTGGCACGGCCTGATGCTCACCCGCGAGGGGGTCCGGGAGCGCCTCGACGACCTGCGCCGCGGCGCCAAACTGGGCGAGCGGGACCCAGAAGACGTGCGTGTCACCCTCTCGGTGCCCTGTATCGCGCTCGAAGACCGCGAGCGCGCCCGCAGCCTCGCCCGCGAGCACCTGGCCTTCTACGTCGGCGCGATGGGCACCTTCTACCGCGAGGCGCTCGCCCGCCAGGGCTACGAGGACAGCGCCCACGAAATCGCCAGCGAGTGGGCTAACGGGGATCGTGACGCGGCGATGGCCGCGATATCGGACGAATTGCTCGACGCGATCGGACTTGCAGGCACGCCCGAAGAGTGTCGCGAGGGCTTCGAGTCGTGGACCGACATCGACGGCGTTGACGCGCTGTCAGTCTCCTTTCCGCGCGGGGCCGAGCCCGCGGAGATCCGGACGACGATGCGAGCGCTGGCGCCGGAGTGAGCGAGGGGCTGTCGGTCGAGGCGAGTTCCACGCCCATCGCAACCGCTTTTTGTACCCACTGCCAGCGCTCACCCAGTGACGGACACGCAACGACAACTGCACGCGCTGTTTCTGACGCGCTTCGCGAACGCGTACGGGTACGTGACGCTTTTGACCCTGCTGTCGACGTACGTCAACATCCTCGACCCGAGCGGGGTCGTCCTCGGCCTGTTCGTGACGGGGCTGACGCTGATGCAGGCCGTGGCGGTCGTGCCGGTCGCCTGGGCGGGCGACCGCTTCGACAAGCGGCTCATCCTGCTGGTGGGGCTGGCGCTGGCGGCGCTCGCCTACGTCGGGTTCACCTTCGTCGAGACCGGCTGGGGGTTCGTCGTCGTCCGCGGACTCCAGGGCGTCGCCGCGACGACCGCGGGCCTGCTGAGCCTCGCGCTCATCGGCCAGCTCGCGAGCGAGTCCGAGCGCGGGTCGACCATCGGGATGTCCAACGCCTGGCGGTTCGCCGCCGGGATCGGCGGGTCGCTGTCGGCCGGCGCGCTCTACGACGCCTTCGGCTTCGGCGCGGTCTTCGGCGTCCTCGTCGCCATCACGGGGGTCGCCTTCCTCGCGGTCTGGTGGTGGGTCGAGCCCGACACCACGACCGTGACCGGCTTTCCCTTCTCGGACCTCGCCGTCAACCGCCGCATCCTCACCGTGACCAGTTTCCGGGCGCAGTACGCCGTCGCGGTGACACTCGTGCGCAACTGGGTGCCGATCTACGCCGGCCTCGAAGCGGCCCAGGGCGGGGTCGGGATCGTCAACAGCGCGACGGCCATCGCGGTCATCATCGCCGCCGAGAAATTCACCAACATGCTCAGCCAGCCCTACATGGGCGCGCTCTCGGACCGCAACGGCCGCGCCCGGTACGTCTTCTACGGCGGCCTCACCTACGGCCTCGTCGCGTTGCTGGTCCCGCTCACCCCGGCGATCGGCGCCGCGCTCCCGCTCCCCGAGAGCTACCCCGTTCTCGGAGCGCTCCCGGCGGCGTTCCTGCCACTGGTCGTCCTGAACGGCCTGCTCGGCGTGGCCGACTCGATCCGCGAGCCCGCGAGCATGGCGCTGTTCGCCGACGAGGGGGCCGGCCAGGGCGTCGCCTCCAGTTTCGGCGTCCGCGACCTGGTGTGGCGGCCGGGCTCCATCCTCGCGCCGATGGCCGCCGGGTGGCTCACCACGAACGCCGGCATTACCTGGGTGTTCTACCTCGGCGCGGGCGCGGCCTTTACCGGCGTCGCCGCCTTCGTCGGCATCCTCGCGTACAATCACGGGCGGAACGCGCTCGGCGCGTGGTGAGCCGACGGGCTGACACCCGACGGGAGACACCGCGCCCTCCACCGGACCGCGACAGACTGAAACGTCGGCCGTCCCTCCGGACAGGTGATGTGGCCCTGGGGACATCTTGCCGCCGCCTACCTCGTCTACGCCGCCTACTCGCGGGTGCGCTACCGCCATCGCCCGACCGAGGCGGCGGTGCTGCTCGTCGCCGTCGGCTCGCAACTACCCGACCTGGTCGATAAGCCGCTGGCCTGGACGTTCGGGGTCATCCCGTCGGGCCGGTCGCTCGCACACTCCCTGCTGGTCCTGGGTCCGCTACTGGCGGGCGCGTACCTGTTCGCCCGCCACCGCGACCGCGCCGCGGGTCGCTCGACGCACCGCGAGGACGCGCGAGCGCCGCTGGCCGTCGCGTTCGCGGTCGGGGCCGTCGTCCACTCGCTGACCGACGCGGTCTATCCGCTCGTCGACGGGGACGTTCGCGCGCTGGCTTTCCTCGCGTGGCCGGCGCTCGAACTCCCCGAGTACGACGTCGAACAGAGCTTCACGGCCCACTTCGCACAGATGGCACTCACGCCCGAGTTCGCGTTCGAACTCCTGCTCGTCGCGCTCGCGGTGGCCGTCTGGGTCCGCGACGACTACCCCGGCCTCGCCACGGTCCAGGCGGTGTCGGCCCGCCTCGTCCGCGGCGTGACCGACGCGTAACTGGTCGCAGTCGCGCGATGGGGCGCCAGCGTTACCACCCTCTGGCTCATGATGGCATTCAGATAAACGAGAACGGGGAGTCACTGCAAACAGCGTGAAAGCCCCGACTGGTTCGCCTTCCGCGGCTCGCTGCGCTCCTCGCTCACTGCGTTCACTGCGGTGCTTGCGTCGCCGGGGTTCGGCGAACCAGTCGCCCCTTTCATTCCCACCGTTCAGGCCGTTTCACCGGCTGAACCGGTGGGAATGAAAGGGGCCGTCGGATCCGGGAAGACGGACGACGCAAGCACCGCAACGCAGTGAGGAGCGCAGCGAGTCCCTCGACCGGATCCGACGGGGGCTTTCACGCTGTTTTCAACGTTGGCCACCTCCTCTCTGAAAATCACCGCCGTCACCGGTCGGGCCGGAACTCGCGGATCATCACGATGGCGTCTTCGCCGTTGGCGTAGTAGCCCGGCACCCGGCTGTGGGGTTCGAAGCCAAAGCGCCGGTACAGCGACCGCGCGTCCGCGTTGCTCTCGCGAACCTCGAGTTTGACCGACGCCACGCCAGCCTCGGCGAGCGCGGTCAGCGCCTGCTGGAGGAGGCGCGTGCCGACGCCCTCGCCGCGGCACTCCTCGGCGACGGCGATGTCCTTGACGTGGCCGATGGGTTCGCCATGGTTGGGGACCCGGTCGGCGACGACGTAGCCGACGACGCGGCCGTCGTCGCCCACCGTCGCCGTCGTCCGCGCGTCGGCCTCGTCGCGGGCCTGCGCGACGAGAAAGCCCGGGTCGCCGAGGAACTGCTCGAACGCCGAGAACGGCCACGGCTGGGGAAACGCCTCCTGCTCGATGTGAAACACCGCGAGCAGGTCGGCGCGCTCGGCCTGCCGGACGCACACGCCCGGCCCTGACTCGTCGTCGGGGGCGACTGTCGTCACTACCCCGGAGTTCGGCGTGCCGGCACATAGGTTTGGCGTCCACGACGCTCGCTCCCTGGACGGGGCCGACGTGGGGCGGCCAGGACCTCGATCCACTGGACCGAACAGCCCGAGCCGGCGGCAGCGACGTGTCACGAAAACCACCAGATAGCGGTCGGATACACAAGGTTCATAACGGCGAGCAGCCGAGGTTCGAACGCACCCATTTCGGGTGCCATCCCACCCACCCCACCCCTTTCCCCAACCCTCGCAGGGCTTTTTCACCCTCGCAGGGTTTTTCGATACATCATCCGCGAGCAGTGGCTCGATTCGACGAGTGCGCCAGCGGTGAGATGGCTGACCCGGTTCCGTTGCTGGTCGGGTTGCGCGCGAAAAAATTCGAGTGTGGCCGAGCGACGAGCGTGGCCGAGCGACGAGGGCGGCCAAGCGACGGGCCGATCAGTCGTCGGCGGGCGCGCCGGAGTCGCCGGACTCGTGTTGCTGTTTGACGTGCGTGAGCTTCCCGCCGTCGGCGAGGATCTCGCGTTCGCGCTCGGAGGCGTCGAGGTTGGCGGTGGCCTCCCAGTCGCCGTTGATCCGGACCGTGAACTCCTCTTTGCCCGAACGGACGGCCTCGGCGACGTCGTCGACGATTTCGACGGAGTCGCCCTGGTCGATTTCCGCGTAGGTCTCGGCGTCGAGCGTCAGCGGCACGATGCCGAAGTTGAAGAGGTTCGCCTTGTGGATGCGGGCGAAACTCTGGGCGAGGACGGCGTCGATACCGAGGTACATCGGGCAGAGCGCGGCGTGCTCGCGTGAGGAGCCCTGGCCGTAGTTCTCGCCGGCGAGCAGGACGCCGCCGTCGGCCTCCAGCGCGCGCTCGGGGAAGGTGTCGTCGACCCGAGTCAGCGTGAACTCCGAGAGCTTCGGGATGTTCGACCGGTACATCAACACGTCGGCGTTCGCGGGGCTGATGTGGTCGGTCGTGATGTTGTCGGGCATCTTCAGCAGGACCTCGCCCTCGAGATCCGCCGGGAGCGGGTCTTTCAGCGGCACGTCGCCGATGTTCGGGCCCTTGATGAGTTCGTCGTCGACGGCCTCGTCGGGCGTGATGAGGTCCGAGCCGCTGACGCCGACGTAGTTGTCGGCCAGTTCGAAGCCGGGGTCCTCGAGGTCGCCGAGCTCGTCGGCGAGGTCTCGCGGGTCGACGATCTCGCCCGTGAGGGCGGCCGCGGTCGCGACCTCGGGTGAGCAGAGATACACCGAGTCGTCCTCGATGCCGGATCGACCCTCGAAGTTGCGGTTGAACGTCCGCAGCGAGACCGAGTCCGAAGCGGGCACGTGCCCGTTGCCGATACACGCGCCGCAGGTCGCCTCGGAGAAGTTGACGCCGGCGGCCATCATTTCGGCCGTCCAGCCGTTGCGGGCCAGCATCTCGGAGGCCTGCTTGGAGCCGGGCGCGACGATCATCTCGGTCGTCTTCGCGATCTCGCGGCCCTCGAGCATCTTCGCGGCCGGGAGGATGTCCTCGTAGGCGCCGTTCGTACAGGAGCCGATCATCACCTGCTCGACATCGACGCCCTCGACCTCGCGGACGGGGACGACCTTGTCGGGCATCGACGGCTCGGCGATGAGCGGTTCGAGTTCCGAGAGGTCGACCGTGATCTGGTCGTGGTAGTCGGCGTCCTCGTCGGGCGCGACGGCCTCGAAGTCCTCGGAGCGACCGACGGCCTCGAGGTACTCCTCCGTGCGCTCGTCGGTCGGGAAGATCGAGGAGGTGGCACCGAGTTCGGTGCCCATGTTGGTGATCGTCGTCCGCTCGGGCACCGAGAGGCTCTCGACGCCCGGACCCGAGTACTCGAAGATCTTGCCGACGCCGCCCTTCACGGAGAGGCGACGGAGGAGTTCGAGGATGACGTCCTTGGCGGTGGCCCACTCGGGGAGTTCACCCTCGAGACGGACGTTGACGACTTCGGGCATGTCGATGTAGTAGGCGCCCCCGCCCATCGCGACGGCGACGTCGAGGCCGCCGGCACCGATGGCGAGTTCGCCCATCCCGCCGGGGGTCGGCGTGTGGGAGTCCGAGCCGAGCATCGTCTTGCCGGGCGCGGCGAAGTTCTCCTTGTGGACGTTGTGACAGATGCCGTTGCCCGGCCGCGAGAAGTACGCGCCGAACTTCCCGGCCGCCGACCGCAGGAAGCGGTGGTCGTCCGTGTTCTTGAAGTCGAACTGGTACGTCTGGTGGTCACAGTACTGGGCGGCGATCTCGGTCTGGACCTCGTCCAGGTCGAGCGCGTCGAACTGGAGCCAGACGAGCGTCCCCGTCGTGTCCTGTGTGAGGACCTGGTCGATCTCGATGCCGATCTCCTCGCCGGGTTCGAGTTCCCCTTCGACGAGATGTTCGTCGAGAATCTTTTCCGTGAGTGTCTGTCCCATAACAGCCAAAGGTCGAACGCGAGCGGATATAAAACCCGCGAGTTCGCGCGAAACTTGACGAACGCCGCCCCGCCGCCGTCCTCGGATTCAGGTCGAATCCCCGAAGCACCCCGTCCCGAGGTGCCGACTCGTCCGATCGGCCGTCCGACCCGTAAGCATCCGCCCCGTCAGCCCGCGTCCGACCAATCAGCCCGCGTCCGACCCCGCGGTCGTCGTCGGATCCCGACCGAGCCAGTGCCCCTCGATCGACGCCGAGTCGCCGGTTCGGTCGAGTGACGCCGAGTCGCCGGTCCGGTCGGGCCCACGGTCGGTTCCGCCCACGTCCGGCCCATCTCCCTCCCCATCGAGTGGCGGGAGCCACAGCGTGACGCGGGTGCCGCCGTCGACGCGGCGAAACCGGACTGCCCCCGCGAGTCGGGTCACGCCCCAGTGGATGGCCCATAGGCCGACGCCGCTCCCGTGGGCGAGCTGGGTCTCGGTGCCCTCCCGGAGCGCCGCCAGTTCGGAGTCGGGGATGCCGGGACCCTCGTCGGTGACGTGGACGAGACACGCCCCCGCTCGCCGCTCCGCCGTTATTTCGACCGTCGGGCGCTCCGTCTCGGCGTGATGGGCCGCGTTCTCGACGACGTGCCCGAGGACCACCGCGAGGATCCGGGGGTCGGTCGACAGCGTCAGGTCGTCCGGAATCGTCGTCTCGGCGTCGAACGCGACGTCCTCGCCGACGGACGCGAGCGCGTCCGCGACGGCGTCGGCGACAGCGACGGGACGGACCTCGACCGGACCGGTCATCATCCGCTCGATCTCGCGGACCTCCTCGCTGAGGTCGAGCACTCGCTCGCTGGCATCCCGGGCCGTCTCGGCCAGTTCGCGGTCGTTCCCCTCCAGGCGGTCGACGAGCATGTCGGTCGGGCCGACGACGGCGTTCATCGTGTTCCGGATGTTGTGCCGGAAGACGCGGTTGAGCACGTCCAGGCGCTCCTGGCGCCGACGGTCGGCGGTCACGTCCCGGACAACCAGCACACAGCCGGTCCGGCGCTCGCGGGCGTCCCGGACGGCCGAGACCGACACCGCCAGGGTCCGGCCGTCGACCGAGACGTCGGTACTGCCGTTCCGTGGCCCGACCGCAGTCCCGTCGCCACGAGTATCGCTCCCGCCGCCGCTTTCGGGGTCGACGTCGGCGAGCGCCGACGAAACCCGCGCCAGCGGGCTGCCGAGCACGGCGGCTTTCTCGCAGTCGAACAGGCGACAGGCGGGGTCGTTGATCGCGACGACGGTCCGGGCGGTATCGACCACGACGACGCCCTCGCCGAGGTCGTCGAACGCCTCGGGGATCCCGATCCGTCGCGGCGCGGGCGAGAGGTCGAGCAGCCGGTGGCTGAACAGCCCGTGAGCGTAGGCGACTCCGAGCAGCGAGAACCCCATCGAGATGATCGGGACGCTCTCGGGGGCGGCCCCGACGAGCCTGGCCGCGAGGAGCGCGACGGGCGCGAGAGTCCCGACGAGTAGCCAGACCGCCTGACTGGCGTAGAGTCGGTCGTGGTCCCAGGCCATCCCCGCGACGAGCCACAGGCCGACGGCGAGCAAGACGACGAAGTACGCGAGATTCAGCCACGCCAGCGGCCCCGGTGTCGCCTCGACGGCCGGCCCGGTCGACCCGGCTGTGAACGTCATCTCGACGAAGTACAGGTCGTGAACCGACGAGGTGAGGATTGCGGCGACGACCACCGCTGGAATCGCCACCAAGAGCGCCAGTCCTCGGGCGTCGAGGCGGTGGTCGCGGCCAGTGTAGACGAGGACGAACCCGAACCAGCAGACGGGAACGACGGTGGCCGCGAGCGTCGTCACGTACTCGATAGCGACCTGGCCCCACCGCATTTCGACGGCAAGCCCCGCGAGATCGGCGGCGATCCAGACGGTGTTACACGCCATCGTGGCCGCGAACCACTCGGCGCCGACCGCCCCGCGGCGCCGCCAGCCGAACGTCGCGAGAAACGCCGTCAGCGCGCCGGACGCGGCGAGGACCGCACCGACAACCACCTCGGTCCCGACCATACGGCGAATCGATTCGGTCCAGCGCAATGAATCGTTCGGCGGGACGGCGGTCGGTTTGGGACGATCGAAACCGTCGCGGTCGGCGCCGGGCGCAAGCACTTTGCCCCGGTGGGACGGACCGACAGTATGTTCGAAAGCGGGCAGTTCGTCGCGGACGCGCTCGGCGGCGTCGACGCCGAACAGGTACAGCCAAACGGGGTCGACCTGCGCCTCGGCGCGGTGTTCGAGCAGATCTCCCCCGGCCGGATCGGCACCGACGGGAAAGTGATCGGCGAGCGTCGGGAGCTATCGCCAGAGGCCGGCGGATCGAGCACTGACAGCAGCGCGGACGACACCGATCTCTACCGACTCGATCCCGGCGGCTACGTCGTGCAGTACGCCGACACCGTCCGGATCCCCGAGGGCCACGTCGGCTTTCTCTACCCGCGCTCGTCGCTGCTCCGGAACTCCTGCATGCTCGATACGGCGGTGTGGGATGCCGGCTACGAGGGCCGCGGCGAGGGGCTCCTGGAGGTGTACCACCCGGTCGAACTGGAGCGGGGTGCCCGGATCGCACAGCTCGTCCTCGCCGACGCCGAGCACGCCGACACGTACGACGGCTCCTACCAGCACGAGAACGTCGACGGCGCCGACCGAGAGTAACGCGGAACCCGGTACGGGAGCACCTCCCGACCAACCCGGGCGCCACTGACCACAGGTGAACCCGCTGACACCGACCCGGTATATAAAAACGCCCTGTGATACCAAGCCGTAAGATTAAACGAGTCTGTCGAGAAACGATAATCCGGTGTTGCGGGGAGACCGAACCGGACCGTGCCTCTGACATCCGATACCCGGACGACACCTCCAACACCGTTTCTCGGGGTCGACCCCCGATTTTCCGACGTCAGGAGTCGCTGCCGTCGCGACCGCGGCGTGCGTGGTTTCGGCGGCTGCTGCCGCGCCGTCCGCCGGTGGGGAACGGCGTCCGGTCCCGGATAAGGGCCGCCGTTCGATCGGGAGGGTTCGAGCGCAGTCGACGGACGGTGGCGGGGAGTTCTTTCAGAGCCTGAAACCGCTCTCGGGGACCTATATATCGCCGGACCGACGTTCGGGTATGCCAGCGAACGAGGGGCTGTACGTGCTCGCTCCGGGGGGCAGCGAGGAAGACGAGGCGGGGTGGGTCAGTCCGCGCCCGATAGACGAGGCGATCGTCGAGGGCGTCACCACCGGGACCGACCTCGACGCCGACGACCTCGACGACATCGGGGAGTACGTCGACGTCGACGAGGTGGCGACACTCCTCGACGGCGACGGCGACGATTCACTGTCGTTCTCGGTCGAGGACCACGAACTCGTCGTCGACGCCGACGGCACGATCCGCGTCGACGAGTGATACGGTCGGCGCGATCCGGAAATCGCTACAATACTCAGTATCAGTGCGTCTGTGGAGTTCCCGGTGTGAGTCTTCCCAGATACGGTAGCCATTCTTAGAGTCGCACAAGATGTACAGCGCGGATTCACCGTAGCGACTCAGCGGTGATGCCCAGCGAGGTAGTGTTTCTGGGTCTGCAACAGTGATTCATATTTAAAGTCGCACGGCCTCGTCGTCTCGAATGTACATGACGTTCCGCAAGAAGCACATCGCAGGCATCGCCGCCGTGGTAGTCACCGTAGCATACGGCCTCACCAACTGGCGCAGTAACTCCGAGGACATCGACGAGCAAGCACCCATCACCGAACACCAGGTTCCTACCGACAACTGACCCGCCCCCTATTCACACACCAATGGACTACGAGTTTTCACACCGACCGTCGTACACTCACCTGAAGATAACACTAGAACGGGGAGAGTCGATCGTTGCTGAACCCGGCGCAATGGTCGGTCACTCGCCGACCGTGTCGGTAGAAACCGGAACGAGCCGCGACGGACTCCTCAGCTCCGCAAAATCAATGCTGGGTGGTGAATCGATGTTCACCAATGAGTTCATTGCCGAAGACGGACGGGGAACTGTCACCCTCGCCCCCCCAACACCGGGAGACGTTATGCCACAGGAGCTCGAGAACGAAACACTGTATTCCACTGACGGGGCGTTTATCGCCGCGACAGAGGGTATCGATATCGACTCAGAAGTTGGCGGCCTCAAGTCGGTGCTGGGAGAAGCAAGCCTGATCCCACTTGCGTTAAAAGGCACCGGGACAGCGTTCATCGACGCTTACGGCGGCCTCGAAAAACTCGAACTGGCTGCCGGCGAATCGTACGTCCTGGACAATGAACACCTGATCGCGTGGGATGACGAAATCGAGTATTCGACCCGCCGGGTCGGCGACCTCAAATCGACGCTGCTGAGTGGCGAGGGTCTCGTCTTCGAATTCACTGGCCCAGGAACGGCCTGGTACCAGACGCGCGATATGGATTCGTTGGTGGAGGTCCTCGCTCCACGACTGCCCGGTCAGGAGTGACGGTCGCCGTGGCAAACAGCGTGGAATCCCAAACGAAAGGGTTTGCAACAACAGATGCCACCATCGTTCGGATCAGCCCACCCTATTGAAGGGTGACAAACACCGCCGGAATCACGTCCTGCGGCACTGCGTACGTCGCACTCGCGGTCGACCGGGATACCATAGCCTACGCCGCCGATAGGAATCCCGTGTGAGGTCTCGGAGGAAGTGAATACGAGGATACCGTCATCGACATCCAGACGTACTGGGCGTCTGGCCGTCCCGTGGACCCATTCCGTGACGAGTTGGGTTTCGTGCTGACGAATGAGGCGGCACTTTGGTCCCCTATAGCGAACACGTCCGGGAAGACGGCTCACCGTCCAACAGTTTCGGAGCTCACTCATCGTGCTCGGAGCTCACTCATCGTGCGGGCGGTCCGCTCACGCCGTCCGGAGCTGGGCGTCTGCGTCGCGGCCGCGCTCCGTGGGACGCCACGCCGACGAGGCGGCGAGTTTCGGGAGCGCCGACTCGAGGTCCATCCGGGCGACGCCGTAGAACCGCTCGCGGCCGGCCGGCGTGGTGACGCGGACGATGACGGTCGCGCTCGTCGCTTCGAACACTGCGAGCGACCACGACGAGTCGGCGTGGTCCCACTCGCCGGCGAGCGCGGCGCCGTCGACAGTGCGGGCCCCCAGCTCCCAGCTCAGCCTCGACGCGTGCGGCAACGAGAACGGCAAGACACCGGGGAGCGGTCCACCGCCCGACACCCCGCGTGACTCACGTGTAGCCATACCACAGTGTTGGATAGCTATGGGTGAAAAACACTCTCATTCGGAAACGGTTGTCGCACCCGGGCAGTCCGACAGCTGTTGGGGCTCACGCCTGCGATGTGCTCACGTCCGCTCGTAGACGAGCGTGCCCTCGCGTTCGCGAGCGGTCGCGCGGCCGCGCTCGACGAGGACATCGAGGTGGCCGACGGCCTCGCTCATCCCGGGGAACTGTTCCGTGACGGGGAGGTCGTCGAACAGCGCCTCCATGACCGCGACGGGTGTCGTCGGCTCGTCGAGCAGGCCGGCGACGCGGTCCGTGCGCTCGTCGTGTTCGGCGAGAATGGCGTCGATACGGCCAGCCGGATCCGAAACGGTACCGCGGTGGCCCGGGTGGAACCGCCCGTAGCCGCGCTTGTGGAGGCGAGCCAGCGAGCTGTTGTACGCCGGAAGGACCCGCGGTCGGTCACCGCCGGGTTCCGGCGGCGGCTGGAGGAAGGGGTTGGGCGTGATCTCCGCGAGGACGTTGTCGCCGACGAGCGCCTCGCGTCCGGCGGGGCCGTCGAACGCGAAGAGAATTTCGCCCGCGGCGTGGCCGGTCACCTCGCTGACGGTCAGTTCGCGGTCGTCGACGGTCACGGTATCGCCGGCCGACACCGTTCGGTCGGCCGCGACGCTCGGCGCGTAGTGGACGAACGCCTCGGGGAGCTGTGTGACGGTGTCGGCCGTCGAGGCAGCCATCCCACACCGCCGAAAGAAGTCGCTGAAAAACGACTGCTCGTAATCGAGGCGCGCGGGGAAATCGGCCATCACCGACGCCGCCTCGGGGCTGGCGACGACGCGTGCGCCGCGGTCCGCGAAGTCGGCGGCGAGGCCGAAGTGGTCGGGATGGGGGTGGGTGACGAGCACCTGCTCGATATCGGCGGGGGCCAGCCCGAGATCGGCCAGCCCCTCGTGGAGCGCCGCGCGGGCCTCGTCGCTGTCGGGGCCGGGGTCGACGACCGTCCGCCCGGCGACGTAGGCGTTGACCCGTCCGACCTGGAACGGCGTCGGCAACGGCAGACGCTCGAACACGACCCACCGTACCGGCTCCGGGAGTAAGTGCGTGACGGCCACGGCCGCCGCTCAAGGCGTGAGAACTGGCTGAGGGTGCGAACCGCTCGGAACGTGCAAACTGGTCGACTCGAACCGCGTCGGCCGGGGACACACGTCGATGCCCACCGTCGTGTGGCCCGGTCCTGTCTCGGGGATGTGTGCCGTTGCGCGCGACGTGGCAAGTGGGACAGACAGTGCACCGCCGCGCTCGCTCGGCACTCTTTAGGTTGGCCTAAAAGATTGTAAACGTTGCGGTGGCTCGCCGGCTGGTATTTGTTCGCGACAGCAACTGTTAGGGGCGTCGCCCGCGAGAGTCCGGGCATGACCGACGAGATACCCGGGGAGGGCTCCGAACACGACGAGCGGACGGCCGAGGGCGCTGACGCCGAGGCGCTCGCCGACCGCGTCGTCTCTGGCGACCTGCGCCTCTACGAACTCGAAGAGTACGCCGACGCCGAGACGGCCGCGCAGGCCCGGCGGCTGGCCGTCGAGCGCGAGACCGGCGTCTCGCTCGCGGCGACCGGCGACTACGCTTTCTCGGCGGCGAACGCCGAGTCGAACATCGAGAACCTGATCGGCGGGGCCCAGCTCCCGACGGGCGTCGCCGGCCCCGTCGCCGTCACCGGCGAGCACGCCGCCGGCGAGTACCATCTCCCCATCGCCACGACCGAGGGCGCGCTCGTCGCGAGCGTGAACCGCGGCTGTTCGGCCATCACCGACGCCGGGGGCGCGACTGCCCGCGTGACCAAACGGGGGATGACTCGCGCCCCGGTGTTCCGGGTCGACGGCGTCGCCGAGGGGGCCGAGGTGGCCGAGTGGGTCGAGGACAACGAGGACCGCCTCGCCGCCGCCGCCGAGGAGACCACCAGTCACGGGCGACTCCAGTCGATAACGCCCTATGTCGTCGGCGACTCCGTGTTCCTGCGCTTCTCCTATTTCACGGGCGACGCCAACGGGATGAACATGGCGACCATCGCGACGCGGGCGGCGGCCGAACTCGTCGAGGCGGAGACGCCGGCCTCGCTGGTCGCGCTCTCGGGCAACCTCTGTGCCGACAAGAAACCGGCCGCGATCAACGCCGTCGAGGGGCGGGGCCACACCGTCACCGCCGACGTGACCATCCCCGCGGATGTCGTCGCCGACCGGTTCGACACGACCCCCGAAGCCATCGAGGAGGCAAACACCCGCAAGAACCTCATCGGCTCGGCCAAGGCGGGCAGTCTGGGGTTCAACGCCCAGGCCGCGAACGTCGTCGCCGGGGTGTTTATCGCCACCGGGCAGGACGAGGCCCACGTCGTCGAGGGGTCGAACTGCATCACGACGGTCGATGCGCGCGAGGACGAACTCTACGCGAGTGTCAGCCTCGCCAGCCTGCAGGTCGGAACCGTCGGCGGCGGGACGGATCTCGCCACCCAGTCCGAAGCCCTCGAACTGATGGGGATGGCCGGCGGCGGTGACCCCGTCGGCGCCAACGCCGACGAGTTCGCCGAAGTCGTCGCCGCCGGCGCGCTCGCCGGCGAACTCTCCCTGATCTCGGCGCTCGCCTCGCGGCACCTCTCCAGCGCCCACGAGGAGCTCGGGCGGTAAGACTGCGAATCGGCCGGGAAACCGGCGAAAATCTAGCCGAGGCGGTCGGCGGCCATCCCGAGCACGCCGCCGACGAGAAGCACGCCGAGGCTCGGGTAGAGCAACTGGTCGGTGAGGAGGAACTCGGACGCGGAGAGGCCGAGCGCGACCCAGCCGACAGCGGCGACGGCGTTACCGGCGGCGCCGACGCCGCTTCCGACCGCCCACTCGACGGCCGCGAAGCCGACGTAGAGGACCGCACACAGCCACGTCAGGCCGAGGATCACCGGGCTCTCGCCTGGCTGGACGACTGCGACGACCAGCACGACGGCGACCGCACCGACGGCCAGCGCCGCCCCGAGCCGGTACCAGAACCGCCGACTGAGCTCCAGCAGAGCCTCCGGATCCATCGTCCGAACTGTGGCGAGGGTCGGAGAAGTGGCTTTCCGTTCGCGGCGGCGGCGACGAGCCGCAAAGGGAGCGAGCCCCGACCCACCCGGTAGACGCTGCAATACACCGATCGGACGGCCGGTAGACACCCCGATCCGTCGGTCACACGAGCCGGTAGACGCCGCGGTTCTCGGTGGCCTCGCCGGCGCGGACAAGTTTCTCCAGCGCCCGACGGGTGTAGTCGGCGGGGACTCCGTGTTCGTCGGCGTAGGCGACGACGCGCTTTTCGGTCGGCTCGTCGAGTTCGCCCAGGGCGTCGCGGACGACTTGCTGGCGGCTTCTGGACCTGCCGTCACCGCTTCCGGCGCGGTCGCCCGCCGCGGCGACGGCGTCGGCGTCCAGCCCCGACCCTTCGAGATACTCCTCGTCGCTGGGGCCGACCGCGTCGACCTGTTCGTCCATCTCCGCAAAGGAGTCCAGTTTGGCGAAGGCGTCGCCGTGGCCCTGCCTGTTGGCGAGTATCGACGCGCGGACCTCGCGGGCGTGGTCCTCGTCGTCCGTGGAGACGAACTTCCGGCGCTTGGCGTACTGGCGCTGGGTGCCACACCGGGGACACTCGCTGGTCTCCGGGCGTCCCTCGACGATCCACAGCGCCTGACAGTCGCTACACCCGACGACCGCGTACATCGCCAGAGCGTTCCGGGGGCACGGAAATGACTGTTGTGGTCGTCCGAGCCGTCGAGGTCGGCCGCGCTCGGTTCTGAAAGTCATATCCCGGTCGACGCCGAAGGGCGGATATGGGCTACGTCTGTCCCGTCTGCGAGGACCCGCAGGCCGACGCCGAGCACCTCGCCAATCACCTGGCGTTCACGGCGATGCTCGGGAACGACGACCACGAGGCGTGGCTGGACGAGCACGCGCCCGAGTGGGCCGACGCGAACCCGGCGGAACTGGCCCCGCGCGTCGCCGAACACGCCGAGGAAACCGATTTTCCACAGGTCTTCGAGGACACGACCGAGGGCGGTGTTGGCGGGCACGGCGGCCACGATCACGACCACGCACGCGACCACGACCACGAGCACCAGGGGACCGGCGCGTCCGGTGACCGCGGCCGTTCGACGGGCGGCGGACTCGGCGGCGCGCCCGGCGGCGTGACCGACGTCGAGAGCGCGCTTGGCGGCGACGATGTCGACCCCGAGGACGTGCTGGCCGAGGCCCGCAAACTGACCGCACGGCGGCGCGAACGGGCGAGCGAGGGCGGTGACGGCGAGGCGACCGCCGACGAGGAGGCCGACATCGATTCGCAAGTCGACGACGGCGAGTCCGACGCCAACCCGGAGGCCGCCGGCGAAAAAGCCGACGGCGAGACCGACGACGCGTCGGAGTGACCTGACAACCACCAGTATAGTTAACCGTTCTCACCCGGACGTATCGACCGGTATGGACGAGATAGTCCTCGACTATCCAGTTGCCGACGCCCGGCGGGTCGTCCAGGCGGCCTTCGAATCCACGCGGGAGATACAGAGCTACCACGACGACGGCCAGCGGGTCGTCGGGAAGACGGGGACGAGCCTGTTCAGCACGAGCTGGGGCGAAGTCGTGACCGCCCGGTACGAGGGCGACGGCGACGCGACGACGGTCGAACTCGACGCGGAACCGATCCTGGGGACCAACCTGCTGGCGACTCCCGAAACGTACCGCAACCGCGTCGCGGAAGAACTCGACACCGTTCTGGCGACCGACGACCCGGCGGCCTACGCTTGGGGCGTGACCCGCTCGAAGCGTGTGCCGCGCGCGGAACTTCAGGCGGGCATCATCGTCGGCGGGAAGAACTACTCCATCACGCGTGCGGTCGTGATGATAATCGTTCCCCTCGTGCTCTTCGTACTGTTGGCCGCGATGCTTTGATACTGATTCTTGTAGCGATGTATCGGTCCGACCGAACGCAGCGTGACCTGCGAAACCAGTGGACGGTGGGTGGCCCCGCGGATAGTGCTCGATACAGTACGTGGGGGTATCGATGGTTTCGTGAGACGTGTTCGTGGATAAAACTCGCTTCGCAGGACTGGTTCGGTCAGCGAGCACTGAAAGCCCTCGGCCCGCTCGTAGCAGTAACAGTGACTACGGACGTCACCGCGATCGCAGACGCAGACGAACTTGAGCGCTGAAAGCCCTCGGCCCGCTGGCGGCCGCTGAGCGGGATATCTTCGCTTCGCTCAGATAGTGCCGCGCTCAGACGACCGCCAGCGGACCTCGCCCTTTCGATCCACCAGGAGCACACCGCACCACACGGCACCGCGGACGGCCACACACCTCCCCAACCGACTGCGCTCCTCGCCGCTCGCTTCGCTCGCGGCTTCGGTGCTCATCCCTCGCACGACGCCGTCTCGTGTCCTCACTGTCGTTCGGCACACTCGACGGCGCGCGCCACCGCCGGTGATAACTATAACACTGTGCTGATCACTCTACGTGCGGTCGGTCCGGAACAGACCGACAGCAATCCGTATAAGTCCCGGCGGGCGTAGACGCGGATATGGACATCGAAGGCGAGTTCACGCCCGAGAGTGCGGCCGCGGCCCGCGAGCGCTACGAGGCGCTCGGCGGGACCGCACAGGTCGTCGTGCGGGAAGTCGCGAAGGCGATGGAGATGGACGCCGAGGAGTACGACCGACGGGTCACCGGCGCAGTCGTCGAGACTGCGCGGGACGCGCTGTTTTCCTCGCTGCTCGCGGTCCGCGTCGGCACCCGCGAGGAGTACCGCGACTGGGTGGCCGACAACCCCGAGTACGAGAGCGTCGAGGTCGGGAGCGAGAACGTCGACAACGCCGTCTGGCACCCCGCGCCGGCGACCGAGACGGTCGTCGCGGCCACGTTTCACGAGGAGCGCGACGCCGCCGTCGCGACGCTCCGACGGCAGGCCTTTGGCCGCGTCTACCGCCCGCTGCTGTCGGAGCAGGCCGACGCTCCTGACGAGTGAGCGTCGCGCCCGTCGCGTCTCCGGGTCGGATCCGCCGTGTCGTCGGATCGGTTCCATCGGCGTCTCCGGAGTCGTCCCGTATCCGTGTCGTTTTCACCGTCTCGTCCGTAGCCGAGGTATGCGCCGGGTCACTCGCAATGCCATCCTCGTGATCCTCGCGGTCCTGGTCCTGTTGCTCGCCCTGGGGGCGCTCCCCGGACTCCTGGGGACCGGCGACCCCTACCGCGTGACGGCAGTCGCCGTCGACGCCGGGAACGGGAGCGCCGGATCGGGCACCACCGTGGGCGTCGGCAACGACACTGCCAGATCAGGCAGCGCCAGCGTCGGGTCCGGAAACGCCACCGCCGACGCGGACGCCGCCGTCAACGGCACTGCGCTCTCGGAGCGCCAGTACCCCTACACCACGACCGCGCTCCGCGAGGGGCGCTCGGACACCTACTACAAAGGATACGTCGGGCTCAAGGAGGCGTTTACTCACTCACCGTTCGACGAGATCAGTGCGCTGAAAGGGCAAAACGCCTCGGCGGCGACCGACGACGGCGTACTGGTTCGATACAACGGCACGCTCTACGAGGCGTCTGTGACCAAAGAGTAACAGCATGCTTTACAGCCTGCCGTTCCGACGGGGGGTATGACCGACGATCCGACCGGCGGTGACGACGATCCGACCGGCGGTGACGACGATCCGACCGGGAGAGGCCACGGTCCAACCGGCGGCGATTCCCCAGTCGACGCGACGGACGCGACGCGGAACCCGACCCAGGAATGGCCGGTCGTCGACTCCGTCACCGAGTACGAGACCGGATGGTTCGACGCGGGCTACGACCGTGTCGCCCAGCCCGACGGCACCGAGAAAAACTACTACTGGGCACAGCTCCCGGCAGCCGTAGTCGTCGTCGCGCGGACGGAGGACAGCGTGGTCTTCGTCGACCAGTACCGCCCGGTGATCCGCGAGCAGTGTCTCGAACTCCCCGCCGGCCTCGTCGAGGACGGCGAGTCCTACTCCGAGGCCGCCGCCCGCGAACTGCGCGAGGAGACCGGGTTCGATCCGGCCGGCGTCTCGCTTCTGGAGGAGTTCTGGTGTACGACCGGCGCACTTCGACACCGCCGCGGCATCGCTTTCGCCGAGGGCCTCGAACCGGTCGAGCGCGACCTCGACGACAACGAGTTCCTCTCGGTGACCACGGTTCCGATCGCCGAGGCCCTCGACGTCGCCCGGCGCGCGCCCGCCAATGACGCCACCATCGAGGGGATCCTGCTCGCGCGTTCGGAGGGGCTGTTGTGACCGACGACGGCCCGGATCCGGCCCCCGAGGACGGGGCGCTTCCCTGGGAGGCCGATGACGCCGCGCTCCCCCGGGAGAGCAACGAGTCCTGGCCGGTCCGCGACACCGAGGTCGTCTGGGAAAACCCCTACTTCGTGGCGGGGTACGACCGGGTCGAGCGCCCGTCCGGCGGCGCCGCCGACTACTACTGGATCGACCCCGATGACTCGGTGATCGTGGTCCCGGTCGTCGACGACGACATCGTCATGGTCGAGCAGTACCGCCCGCGGCACCGCCAGCGGACGCTCGAACTCCCCGCGGGCGGCATCGACGAGGGCGAGTCCCCCGAGGCCGCGGCCCGCCGGGAGTTGCGCGAGGAGACGGGCTACGTCGCCGACGAGGTGACCCACCTGGAGACCTACGCACCGTCGGGGTGGGTCCGGTACGTCAGGCACGTCTTCGTCGTCGAGGACCCGGACCCCGGCGAACCGGCCCTCGACGAGGGCGAGTACGTCGAGGCGCGAGCGGTCCCGGCCGACGAGGCGATAGCGCGGGTCCGGGAGTGGGCCGGCCCGACCAACGGCGGCGCGCTGACGCCGCTGTTGTTCGCGAGGGACGCCGGATATCTGTGAGCGCCGTGAGTCAACGTTCCCGGCTCGCGACCGTGCGGCGTCGAGAGCGGTAGCGGTTTCAATCGCCGTCCCGTTCGGTTCGCCAATGGACGGCGAGATATCGGTCTCGGAACTCGAATCGCTACTGGCGGACGAAGCGGACCCGCGGATCGTCGACATCCGGAACCCCGGCGCGTTCGAGCACGGGCACATCCCCGACAGTGAGAACATCCCGGCGCCGGAGTTGACCGACCGCGTCACGGAACTCGACGGCGCCGACCGCGTCGTGACGGTCTGTCCCCACGGCAAGGCGAGCGTCCAGGCCGCGCGACTCGTCGGCTCCTACGAGGGCGTCGACGGCCCCGTCGAGAGCCTCCACGGCGGCCTCGAAGCCTGGGACGGGCCGCTCACGAGCGGTACCGACTCGGCTGACGATGGTGCCGACGATGCGACCGACGAGACCGCACCCTTCTGACTGAACGACTGCCTCTATTCCGTCGCCGGATCCGTCTCAGACCGTCTTGTTCCGGCCGTCTGGGAGGCGGACGGTGACGGTCGTCCCGTCGTCGGTGTTGACCGACCAGTGACCGCCGAGCGAGGTCACACACCACTGGACGATCCAGAGGCCGATACCGCCGCCGTGTTCCAGTGACGTCTCGGTCCCCGATTCCATCGGCGCGAGTTCGCCCTCGGGGATCCCCGGGCCGTCGTCGGAGACTGTCACGACCACCGCGTCGTCGCCGGCGGTCGCTGTCACGACGACCGACGGGGCCGCGACGTGCTCGAAGGCGTTCTCGACGAGGTTCTCGACGATCAGCGAGCAGCGTTTCGGGTCGGTCCGGATCTCGGCGTCAGCAGCGGACACGTCGAGACGGCCGGTCGCGTCCGCCGGCCGGCCCGCCGCCGCCGCGCGCTCGACCGTCTCGGCGACCGACACCGCGCGATAGCGGGGCCCGTCCCCGCGAAGCGCCTCGAACTCGCGGGCCTTCTCGCCGACGTCGAGCAGGTCGGTCGCCGACCGGTCGATGGCCGCCGCGACATCGACGACGGACTCGCTCTCGGCGTCCGCCTGGAGCAGGCGCGCGTTGCCGACGACGACTGTCATCGCGTTGCGCAGGTTGTGCCTGAGCACGCGGTTCAACACGGCGAGACGCTGTTCGTGCCGGCGCTCGCGGGTCACGTCCGTGAACACCAGCGTCGTGCCGACGCGCGTCCCGGCGGGGTCGGTCAGCGGCGACCGGGAGACGACGTACTCGCGGCGACGCCCGCCGACCTGCTCGGTGATCGGCCGCTCGACCGGATCGGCCGGGCCGCCGTCGGCCAGCAGTTCCGGCCCGATGTCGACCAACTGGTCGACCGGCGTCCCGAGCGGGTCTACCCCGCCGCCATCGCCGCCATTGCCGCCTCTGCCGCCATCGTCGCCCCCGCCCCGGCCGCCGTCCGCGCCCCTCGATAGCGCGTCCGGCGCGACGGAGTCGGACTCCGAACCGGCGGCCAGGAGCGGCCGGGCCGCGGCATTGAAATCGACGACGCGATCCCCGGGATCGAGGACGAGGACCGGCGTCGCGATGTCGTCGATGGCCGTTTCGTCGGCCGCCCGCCGCGTGGTCGGGTTCGTCTCGAACATGTTGCTCCCGACGAACGCGTACGCGTCGAGGAGGACGTGCGGGACGAAGGCGATCGCGACGACGGTCGGGCCGAGCGTCGGGAGGATGCCCGCCAGCCACGCGACGATGGCGACGCCGGGCGGGAGCGTACTGAGCGTCACCGCGGCCGCCTCGCGGCGGTACAGCGGGCCGTAGCTGACCACGGTGTCGACGAGTACGAGCGCGCCGACCGACGCCAGGGCGGTCCCGAACACGACGACTGCGTAGCCGAGCGGCCCGAACCCGTAGGTGAGCGTCGCCAGTCCGTCGGTCGACTCGAGCGCCACGCCCCACCACACCAGGTCGTGTGCCGGCGCCGTCACGACGGCGACGGTCGTAATCGTCATCACTGCCCCGAACGCGACCCGGAACCACCCGGTCGACGGCGTGGCCCGGCCGGTGTACGACAGAGCGAACACGAGAAAGAGCGGCCCGGTCCACACGAGGCCGAGCCACGCGACACCCTCCATCGCCACCCGAAGCGGTCGCCAGTGGACGAACAGCCCGAACCCATGGGCGAGACAGAACACCGCCTGCGTGCTCAGTCCGGCGACGAACCAGTTCGCACCCGGTTTCCCGCGGTGAGCGAGCAGATGTCTGACGAGCACGAGCGTGCCGAAGCCGGCACTGATCGCCGCGAACCCGAGCCACGAGTCCCCACCCAGTGGTATCACATCCGTACGTCTCCCCCCGACCGTGTTAACGGAGTCCCTATCCAATTAGGGACGCGGCGCTGGTCGGGTCCATCGGAACGTGTGGATGGTGGCTCGGGAAAACGCCTCGTCACACGGGGCTCAGTGGGGGTAACTGCTCGTCATCGCCACCGTGAGATATTACTCCGGCACAGGTCAAAAGCCCGTTTATCCGCGACGGCCACAACGGACCACAGCGTGAGCGCTGCAATTACCACGAACGGGCTCCTGGCCCACAGTATGGACCGCACTCCGGAATCGTTCGCCGAAGCCCTCGCTTCCGGCGACACCGACCGTGTGAACGAAGCGATCGACGATATCGAAGCCGTCGATGCAGCCGACCGCGTCGAACGATATCCGGCGCTGTTCGACGCCTGCTACCCGGTCTACGAGAGCGACGACGGCTACGTCCGCCAGTCGGTCGTTCGTTTTCTTCGCGACGCGTATCCGATGCTCGAACTTACGATCGCCGCCAGCGAAACAGAGCGCGTCGACGGCTACACGATCGACGACCTGCGCGAGAACAGGACTCGTCTCGTCGAGTTCCTCCTCGAAGCGCTCGAAGACGACGACGGACGAGTCCGGACAGCCGCAGTCGACGGCTTCGACACGCTCGGCGTCGCGATCGACCTGGCGGAGATCGACGCCGAGAAACAGGTGCTACTCGAAGAACTCGACGGCCGTGCCAGCGACCTCCCCGAGGAGAAAGCCAAACACGTCGAGGAAGCGAAGCGGTCGGTGGCGCGAATGGGTTTGGTCGGCAGTCTCGTCGCTGACCTCGATCTCGATGTCCCGTGAGTGTGACCGACCTACTGTCGCAGGAGTGGGGCCTCCGTATGCAGGATTTGTGCATCCTGACGCAATCCTTATCAATCTGTGTGCAGAATATGCACATAGAATGAGTGCGAGTGACGATCCCCGACGAGTCCACTTCCAGTCGCCTGAATCCCTCGTCGAGCAACTCGACGCCATCGCAGATCTGTTTGGCACGGATCGGACGGACCTGCTCGTCGAAGCGATCCGCGAGTACATCGAAGACACCGCCCACAGCGACCAGTTCCAAGAACTCGTCGCCGAGCGGTATTACGACGACGACCTGGACTTCGAGACGGTCAAGCGGCTCGTCGATCCCGAAACCGCCCAGCGGTTTCGCCTCCTCAAAGCCGACCTCGACGGCGAACCGTACGACCTCGCCGCGCCCGAGGACACAGACATCTATGACGGCGACCGACGATCCGTAGTGCCTGAGACAGTCGACGACTCGACGGACGACGCATGAGCGGCCGACCGCGTTTGCGGACTGCCGTCGCGGACACGAGCGCACTCGTGAGTCTCGGCGTTCCCAGTGCCGACCAGACGTACGACACTGCGTCGGATCCGGATCCGCTCCGGTACGTGCTGACCTCGTGTGACGTTTCGGTCCCGCCGTCGGTCGTCACCGAACTCCGGGAGATTACACAGTACAGTGACATCCACGCGGCGGCGGCCCAGAACGTCTTCGCGGCGCGAGCCCACTACGACATCGACGACCCGTATCAGCGTTCGGGGACACCGGAGTCACGGCCGACGTTCGGACTCGACGACGGCGAGACGGACGGGATCGCCCTCGCGAACGCGATCGAAGCCGACGGCTTTCTCACGGACGAGTTCGGCGGGAACAACTTCGCACTCGTCCACGCCGCGCTGGCCGGACCGCGGATCGTCCCAACGCCCCGGTTGCTCTGTGACTACGCGCGCGACGGGCACATGACCGCCGAGGAGGTACGCGAGCTGATTCGGACGATCAGTCCGAATCGAAGCTGGGACGATAGCCCCTACGTCGCACAGTTACTCGATCAGCTCGAGTGATCGTTTTGGGTGTCCCTGGTGTCCATCTATCAATAGAAATCCGGTCTCAGTGGGGGTAACTGCTCGTCATCGCCACCACACGACCGTAGTCTACTACCGGAGAAAAGGATGTTCACTCCGCCGCTGGTGCCACGCGAACGCCCGATTTATGTGCGCCGGCCCACCTACCGGAGGCAATGACGGTCCACCACGCCGGTATCGACGTCGAGTGGCTCGGGTACGCCACCCTCCGGTTCGCCGGCGACGACACCGTCGTCTACACGGACCCGGGCCGCTACGGCGTCCTCACCGGTGAGTGGGAACCCGACACCGAGGGCGTCGGCCACCCGCCCGCGCGGGACTACCGTCCCGAGGACGGGGATATCGTCTGTCTCACTCACGTCCACCACTACGACCCCGAGGCGATCGAACGGGTCGCCGCCCCCGACGCCACCGTCGTCGCCTACGAGGGCATCGACGACGGCATCGCCGACCGCGACTTGCCGCCGCTCGACGACCTCCCCTTCGATATTCGCCGCGTCGGCGACGAGGCGGCGACCACCGTCGACGGCGTCCCGCTCTGGACGATACCGGCCTACAACCGCCCGGACGGCCCGCACACCCGACCCGACGGCACCCCCTACCACCCGAAGGGGTTCGGCTGTGGCTTCCTCGTCGACGTCGAGGGGGTTCGGGTCTGCTGGCCCGGCGACACCGACGCGCTCCCCGGCCACGACCACGTCGACGTGGAGGTCTTCTGCCCGCCGATCGGCCCCCGGTTCACGATGGACCGCCACGAGGCCGCCGCTCTCGCCGCGCGGATGGGGCCGGACCTCGTGGTCCCGGTCCACTACAACACGTTCTCGACGCTGGAGACGGACTCGCGGGCCTTCGCCGCCGACGTGGCCGCCGCCGGCGTCCCCGTCGCGCTCGACGAGTCCTGACCGAACGGGGCGTCCCTACTCGTCCTCGCCATTGGCCGGCACGAACTCAAAGTCGGTCGCCTCGCCGATCCGGTCGCCACCGCTGACGCCGACCACGGAGAGGGTCACGTCCTCGGTGGTACCGCAGCCACAGTTGACGAACTCCGCCCACTCGTCGCCGGCGGCGACCGCGCCGGCCCGCGCCGTCCGGAGATACGACGCGTACCGCGTGGTGTTCAGTTCCCGGCGGACGGTATCGGTCGCCGGTTCGTACCGGACAACGACGCGCTCGGCGACGGTCCCGGTGTCGCTTCCGGCGTCAGTGGCTGGATCGGCTGTCACTGCGATCCGGTAGGGTCTCGCCGGGCAAAACGGTTGGCCGGCCTGGCGCGGTCCGCACACCGGCGCCACCCGGCCGCTCACTGGTGCGGTCGGCTCACTGGCGCCACTCGGCCGCTCGCGCATGGTCGGCCGCGACCGAGCGGATCTCGTCGCCGTCGAGCGCCCCCGCCTCGGTCACGACGGCGTCGACCAGGTCTGCGGGCGTCACGTCGAACGTCGGGTTCGCGACGGCGACGGAAGCCTCGCCGTCGTACACCTCCGCGGGGTCGCGCTCCTCGCAGTCGACCCCGTCGTCCCCGTCCGGGCCCGCTCCGTCGTCCCCACCCAGGGCCGCTCCGTCGTCCCCGGTCACGGGCTGGATCTTGTCGCTCGCGGCGACGACGAGGCAGTCGATCCCCTCGCGGGCGGCGACCGTCGCGGCCGTTCGGGTCCCGACCTTGTTGACGATGCGTCCGTCCGCGAGGACGCCGTCAGCGCCGACGACCAGCGCCTCGATGTCCAGTTCGGCCGCGCGCTCGCCGAACGCGGCGTCGGTCGTGACCGTCACGTCGGCGTCGGTCGCCGCCGCGACCCGCTCGGCGGTCCCGATCCCCTCCCGCCCCGGTCGCGATTCGGCGACGAGCACGGACTCGGGGCCGGCCCGTTCGATGGCGGCCAGGGCCGTGCCCGACAGCGAGAGCGTCGCGACCCGGTCGGGCAGGCGGTCGGCGGCCGTCGCGGCGGCCTCGGCGTCCGCCATCAGGGCGCGCTCGATCCCCTCGCTCGCAGCCGCTTCGAGCGACTCCGGCGTCGCCGCCTCGCTCGCCGCCGCCATCGCGCGGTCGACGCGCGTGACGACGACGGTCATCGCCGGCCGGGCGTCGACGAGGTCCCGGCCGACCGCCAGGAGGTCGTCCCAGTCGCCGCCGCGTTCGGCGGCGAGCGCGGCCTCGTCGCGCAGGACTTCCAGCGCGCGGACCGAGAGGGCGGCGGACCCGTGGTTGCGGTCGGTCGCCACCGCTTCGGGCGTCGGCCGCACCCGGTCGTAGGATGTCCACAGCTCCGGGACCGTCTCCCGGCGCAGGATCTCCGTCGGCGGAACCCACGTCCACGCCGTCGTCTCGTCGTTCGGCGTGACGTCGCGCACCTCGCAGTCGAACAGGTAGGGGTGGACCACCCACCGCTTGTCGATGTCCTCGTCGACCACTTCGAAGGAGTCGCCTCGCCGGACGAGAGTCACGGCCGACTCGTCGATCCCGGCTTCCTCGCGGATCTCCTCGAATGCGGCGGCGTCGGGGTCGCCCTCGGCGTGGCCGGCGACCGCACCCCACTGACCGGTGTACGACCCCACCTCGTCGCTCCGTCGCAGGAGGAGCACCGCGGCATCGTTGCGCAGAAAGACCGTCACGACCTGCGTTCGCTCGGCGTCGTCGGTCATGACTGTCGGGTTCGTCGCCCGGTCGTATCAGCGTCCGGGTCCGAGAGGCGATTCGAGAGGCCGGTCGCGGGCGTCGAGTCGGGAGGTCGACCGCGGGCATCGACTCGGAGCCAGCCGTCTTACCCGTCGAGCGCGCCGGCGGCCGCGTCCCACAGCGCGTCGGCCGTCTCGGCGTCGGCGGCGAAGACCGAGAGCGGCCCGTCCGAACGCTCGACGGCGCCGGCCTCGCGGGCCAGTAGTTCGCCCGCCACCTGCTCGCGTTCGGGCGGGTAGTAGGAGACGAACCCGTCGAGTTGCCCGCGGGCGAACAGCCCCCAGTAGACGACCGGCGCCCACGTCGGGATGGCCCGCTTCGTGACGGCCTCGACTTCCTCGGAGATGGCGTCCCACTCGCGGCGCTCGGCGCCGCCCGAGAGCACCGCCGGACCGATCAACATCCCGACGGTCCCGTGGGACAGCGGAACGGTATCGCCGGTCTCGACCGTGACGCCCTCGCCGTTGTACCGGACGCCGCCGCCCCGCGACGCCACGTACAGGTCCTCGAGCATCGGCACCGCCACGGCAGTCGCGTGCGGGTCCCGCTCCGCGCCCGAGACGACGGAGGTACGGCCGCCGGTGGTCACGGCGCGGTCCGTGGCGGTCGCGCGCGGCGCGTCGGCGTCGACGGCGGTCGCCGCGACGCCGAACGTCGGGATCCCCACCGCGAAGTTGTTCGTGCCGTCGAGCGGGTCGACCACCCAGCGGATCCCCTCACCGTCGTGGTCGCCGGACTCCTCGGTCGTGACCGCGTGGCCGGGGTGGCGCTCGCGCAGTGTCGCGAGGACGCGCTGTTCGGCCTCGCGGTCGGCCGCGGTCTTGACGTCCATCGCGGAGTAGTCGGCGTCTGTGCGGTCGCTCTCGAAGCGCTCGCGGAGGTACGCGCCGGCGGCGGTGACCGCGCGGCTCGCGGTTTCGGCCAGTTCCGCGGCGTCGACGGCGTCGTCGCTCATATCCGCCGGTGACGCCCCCGCCGTACCAGCGTTTCGGATCGGCGAAGCCAGAATCGTTTTCGGCGTCGCGGCCGGATCCGAATCTATGAGCGTCAGCGCGGAGTTCGACGAGTGGGCGCGCGCGGGCCGCGACGAGGGGATGGAAGACCGACACTGGCACACGGCGAAACACGCCCTCGCCCGGATGCCAGTCGAGGCCGGCGACGTCGTCCTCGACCTGGGCTGTGGCAGCGGCTACGCCGGCCGCGCCCTGCGCGAGACGGCCGACGCCGCCCGGGCCTACGGCCTCGACGCCGCCCCGCAGATGGCCCGCAACGCCCGCGCGTACACGGACGACCCACAGGTCGGCTATCTCGTCGGCGACTTCGAGCACCTCCCCTTCGCCGACAGCAGCATCGACCACTGCTGGTCGATGGAGGCGTTCTTCTACGCCCGCGACCCCGACGTGACACTGGCGGAGCTGACCCGCGTGTTGCGCCCCGGCGGCACCTTCTACTGTGCGGTGAACTACTGGGAGGAGAGCGTGCACACGCACAAGTGGGAGAATCTGGTCGACGTGCCGATGGTCCGCTGGAGCGAGCGCGACTACCGCGAGGCGTTCCGCCGGGCGGGCTTTCGCGTCGCGAGCCAGGACCGTATCCCCGACAGCGAGACGGAGATCCCCCCGGCAAGCGAGTTCCCGACCGAGGAGTGGGACTCCCGTGAGGCGATGGTCGAGCGCTACCGCGAACACGGGACGCTGTTGACCGTCGGCGTCGTTCCGTAGAGGTTCGTAGTAGGAAACGGGATTTAGCGGCGACGCGAGTACCCCGACACATGGCCGTCGAGTCCGACGCGAAGCTCTTTGCGATGTGTCTGTTCGCGTCGCTCGTGACGCTCGGGATCGTCGTCTACGCGCCCGAGAAGTACCACCACGATCGGTTGCTCGTGGTCGCCGTGCTTGTCTTCTCCGTCCTGATGCTCGTCGACGGCTTCGTGCAGACCGTTCGGAAACGTTCGTGAGTCGTCACCGTTCGTTCGCTCTGCTCACGGCTCGAAAGCGCGCGCCGAAATGAATCCGCGTACGCACGAAAAGGTAGTGTTCAGATAAGAGACGGCCATCGTGGGAAACAGCGTGAAAGCCCCGACTCGCTCGTCGGTCCTGACTCGCTGCGCTCCTCACTCACTTCGTTCGTTCCGGTGCTTACGTCGTCAGTGACCGACGAGCGAGTCGCCCCTTTCATTCCCACCCTCTCAGACCATTTCACCGGCTGAATCGGGTGGGACTGAAAGGGGCCGGCCCCTCCGGGAAGACGGGCGACGCAAGCACGCGAAGCGCGCGCAGCGAGCCCCTCGACCGGAGGGGGCGGGGGCTTTCACGCTGTTTGCGGTGGCGGCTCCCCGTCGCTTATCTGAACAGCGTCCACGAAAACGGTGGAACGCTCGCCCTCGCCAGAAAACGCCCTCACAGCGACAGGTCGACGACGACGGGCAGGTGGTCGGAGGGGTACCAGTCGTCCCCGCCCATGTCCGAGGCGACACCGTAGCCCTCGACGGTCGGGCCGTCGACGAAGACGTGGTCGATCCGCAGGCCCGGCCGGAGCGCCTCGAAGTCCGTGCGGGTGGTGTCGGGGCCGTGGGGCCGGTGCGAGCTCGCGGTCCGCGCGTCGGTCAGTGGACTCTCGCGGTCACCCTCGCCGACGAGGATAGCGTATGGCTCGTCGGCGTCAGTGCAGTTGAAATCGCCCCCGAGCGCGACCGGATCGCCCGCTCGCAGTTCGGGCAGGCGGTCGAGCAACAGCCGTGCGGCCTCACGGCGGGCGCGGGGCCCCTCGTGGTCGAGATGGGTGTTGACGTAGACGAGCGTCTTGTCGGTTCGCCGGTCGCGCAGGCGCACCCAGGTGGCGATGCGGGGCCAGCTCGCGTCCCAGCCGACGCTGCCGGGTTCGGTGGGCGTCTCCGAGAGCCAGAACGTGCCCGACCCGAGGCGGTCGAAGCGCTCGCGGCGGTAGCCTACCGGGCAGAACTCGTCCTCGCGCTCGCCGGCGAGGCGCGACTGGCCGACCCACTTGTAGGCCGGGAGCGCCGCCTTGAGGTCGTCGTACTGTCGGGCGAGCGGTTCCTGCAGGCCGACCACGTCCGGCCGGTGAAAGCGGACCGTGCCCGCGACGGCCGCGCGCCGCCCCGCCCAGTCGTAGTCCCCATCGTCCGCGACGTCCCGCCGGACGTTGTAGGTCAGCGTCCGGAGGGAATCCGTGTCCATACCTCCGATAACACCCACCGCTCCTTGAGCCTACGGGCTCGCTCAGTCGCGCCTGACCGGCCAGCGGGTTGTTCCACAGACACCGGAAAGTCCGTGAACCGCCCGCTCGCGGCCCGTCGACCGGATCGGTCAGTCGGCGGCCTGCCCGCCGTCGATCGGCATCGTGTGGCCGGTGATGTAGGAGGCGTCGGACGAGCAGAGAAAGACGACCGCCCCGGCCATCTCCGCCGGGTCGGCGATCCGGTCCATCGGCACGTCGCGCATCGCCGATGTATCGAAGTCAGCCCGGAGCGTCCGGACCACGAGTTTTATCATCTCGATCCCCCGTCGGACTCGGCCCAGGAGCGACCCGGAGAAACCCCCGGACCCGCCCAGCATCCCCGACTGGATGTTCGTCTTCGTCGGTCCGGGGGCGATCGCGTTGATCCGGACGCCGCGGCCGGCGTACTCGAGGGCGGCCGACTTGGTCAGTCCGACCACCCCGTGCTTGCTGGCCGAGTAACTCGAGAGCCCGCCCATTCCGACCAGGCCGGCCTCGGAGGCGGTGTTGACGATGGCACCCTCGCCCTGCTCCAGCATGACCGGGATCTCGGCTTTCATGCACGTCCAGACCCCCTTGAGGTTGATGTCGAGGATCCTGTCCCACTGGTCTTCCCGGATCCCGGTGGTCTCCACGAAGTCGGTGAGGATACCCGCGTTGTTGTGTGCGAACTCGAGGCTCCCGTAGGTCTCGATGGCGACGTCGACCATGTGTTCGACCGACTCGGACTCCGAAACGTCCACCTCGACGAACGTCGCGTCGCCGCCGGCGTCCTCGATGAGTTCGACCGTCTCGCGGCCGGTCTCCACGGTGACGTCGGCGACGACGACGTTGGCGCCCTCCTCGGCGAAGCGGCGGGCGGACGCGCGTCCGATACCCGACCCCGCACCGGTCACGAGCGCCGTCTTTCCGGCTATTTCGTGCATTGGTAGTTCACCCGGGCAAATACCAGCGACACGAGCATAGCCCTTGGGGGCGACCCGTTCGCGTCACCGCCCGCGAGATACTCGGAGGAAACGAAAACGGGCGATCACTGGACGGAAGCCGGACGAAAATTTGACGGGGTGAGCGGGACGCGCCGACTGTGGGAGAGGGCGACCGAGACGCCGACCGGTCACTCGGCGCGGTCGATGTCGAGGTCGTCCTCGATGCCGTCGAGCCAGTCCGAGTCAGCGAGTTCCTCCATCTGCTCGCGGAAGTGGGACTTGCAGACGCCGACCTTCACGCCGTCTTTCTCGACCGCGATGTCGGCTGCTCGGTCACAGTAGTGACACTGCATACTCACGCTTGGTTCCGGGAGGCATTGAACCCTCCGACCGCGGCAGACGTGTGTCCGACGCTGGCCGCGCGATCACTATCGGACGAGGGTAAACTGGTCGCTGATGGTCCCCTGGATGTCGGCGTCGTCGCCGTCGATGGAGACCTGATACTCGTAGGTGCCCGGCTCGGCACCGGAGTCGGTGACGACCTTCGAACCCCACGAGTCGCGCGAGAAGGCCTCGTGTGGCCCCTCCCAGTTGAGTTCGATCGGGTCGAAGTCGGCGCCGGGGAACTCGACGGTCACCGAGTCGATGGCGTCGGCGCCGAGAGCGTCTCCCGTCTCGGGGTCGAAGACGCTGACGTGGAGGCCGACCTCCATCCCGGGCAGGAACCGACCCACGCTGTCACAACTCTCGGTGGGCGTCGCGGTCTGGCTCGGGGTGGCCGTATCCGTCGGGGTGTCGTCGGTGCCGTCATCGGTGCCGCCGTTGCCCGGCGTGGTCGGGGCGTCCGTCGTGGTCGTGGTCGTGGTCACCGTTGGGGTGTCGGTGTCGTCGTCGTCGCCAGTCCCCGGGTCGGTGATGTAGTTACATCCCGCGAGACTCACGCTCGCCCAGGTGGCTGCGCCGGACGCGACGAGACGACGGCGCGTGATCCGATCGCCGTCGGCCCCGTTGTTCTGCTGGTCGCTCGGGTTCTCGGCCCGCTCGGACGTCTCGTCTCCGGGCGTGTCGCTATTCATTTCACTAGCATCTTCGGACGCTCGTTTATATAAACAACGGCGACGTTCCCAGAACTCTGGAACGGGGTCAAGAACTATACCGCTGGTGTGAGTACTTCGACGTGTACAATGAGCCGCGACAGTAGCCAGCAGCGGCGTGACGGTGCGGCCGTTTCGTCGGAGGACGAACAGGAACAGACAGCGGGTGACGGGACGACCCGGCGGCGACTGCTCGCGACGGGGGCGGCGAGCTGGGCGACCGTCGGTCTCGCCGGCTGTTCCGGCGGTGGCGGGTCCGATACGGACACGCCCGCGGACACGGACACGTCCGCGGACACCCCGGAACCGACGGCGACGCCCGAACCCAGCCCCGAGAACTACGTCGTGACCGCCGAAACCGGGACCGGGTCCGAGGGCGTTCCCGAGAACGCCGCGTTCGCCTCGGCGTGTGCGGCGACCCGCCGGTTCGTCCCCGGAATGCAGGTCATCTTCTACGTCGGGATCTACGACCCCGAGACGGGCGACCAGCTCACCGACGAGGACCTGGAGAGCGTCGTCGTGAACGTCGAGGGAAGCGAGTCAGTCGAACTCGGGTGGGCTGGCGACGACGAGGAAAACCCCGCCCAGGAGTGGGCAGGGTCGTACGTGCTTTCGGAGGATCTCGAACCCGGGACGATGTCGTATACGGTCGAGGTAACCGACGGTGACGCGAACTTCCACACGGTGGGGATCCTCGAGGACTCCTTCGAGGTCATCGAGTACGCCAACCCGACGAACTACGTGGTCACGACGACCACCTGGTGGGACCACCAGGCGCCCGAGGAGGCGAACGGCTTCGTCGGCGGCTGTGGTCCCGAGCGCCAGTTCGCGACGGACATGAACGTCTCGTTCGCGATCGGTGTCTATGACGGGTCGTCCGGCGATATCGTCGGCAGCGACACCCTCGACTCCGTGACTATCGAGTCCGCCGACGGCGCTTTTGACCCGATCGAGCTGAGCTGGCAGGAAGGCGGCGAGGACTCGACTGCACAGTGGTTCGGGACGCTCGACACGGCGCCGCTGAGCGCCGGAACCTACGGCTACGAGGTCGTCGTCACCAACGGCGACGCGAACTTCTACAACGTCGGGATCGCCTCGAACCAGTTCACGATCATCGAGGTCTGACGCGCCGGTCGGGGCCGGCCCCGACTCGTCGCACGGAGACACGAACACCCGTTTTCACCGCGAGCAAACCACCTATGAGCCACCACGACGACTCACCATCGATGGACGACACGCACGACCCCACCGAGACGGACGCAGCGACCGACCCCACCGAGACGGACGCAGCGACCGACCCCACCGAGACGGACGCAGCGACCGACCCAACCGAGACGGACGCAGCGACCGACGCTGAACCGGACGAGACCGACGAACGACTGGACTTCTCGGATACGGTTCGCGTCGAGACCACGCCCGACGCGCTCTGGGAGACCATCTCGGACCCGGCGACGCTGACCGAGTGTGTCCCCGGCGCCGAGTCGATCGAACGCGTCTCCGAACGCAAGTACACCGTCGACATCACCCGCGGAGTGAGCCATCTCACCGTCTCGCTGGACGGCGAGGCGGAGTTCGTGGAGATGAACCCGCCGGACTCGGTCGTGACCAGCGCCAGGGCCTTCGACTCGAAGACCGGGAGCGACTTCGACATCCTCGCCGCGATGGAGATCCAGTCGACCGACGATAGTGCCGCCGAACTGGCCTACACCGCCGAGGTGACCATCAGCGGCGGCGTCGCCACGATGAGCAACCGAGTTCTCCGGCCGATCGTCAGCCGCGACATCGACACCTACTTCGCGAATGTCAAAGACGCGGTCGAAGACGTATGAGCGGCTGGCTCTCGGTTCGCGTGACGGAGCGTTCATGGGGGAGCGCGCCACAGCGGGGAGTATGACCGACATCGACGAGACAGACGCGGCGGACGAACGGGCCGAAGACGAACAGGACGCGGCGGACGAACGGGCCGGAGACGAACAGGACCCGACGGCGGTGTTCGACGAGGTCTCGGAGTACGACTCGACGGCGCTGTTCAAGCCGAAAGTGGTGGCGCTGGTCGTGAGCAACAGCGAGTCGAAAGGTCCCAACCTCATGACTGCGTCGTGGTACATGCTGGCCGGCTACGACCCGTTCCGGTACCTGCTCGCGGTGAGTCACAAGACCTACACCCACGAGATCATCGAGGAGAGCGGCGAGTTCGTGCTCGCCGCGCCGTCGACCGACCTGGTCGACGCGCTCACCCTCTCGGGGATGGTTAGCGGGCGCGATATCGACAAGATCGACCATCTCGGCCTGGAGACTGTTCCCGGGACGGCCGTCGACGTGCCGCTCCTGCGGGACGCCGTCGGCAACGTCGAGTGTACGGTGATGGATTCGTTCGAATTCGAGGGCTGTACGTACTACTTCGGGAACGTCGAGAACGCCTACGTCACCGCTGACGGCCTCGACGGTCGGCTCCTTTCGCCCGAGACTGATGTCCTCGCGTACATGGGCAGCGACTGGGGCGCGGACGACACCCACTCGAAGTACCGCTACTACGCGGATTTCGACGCCGAGGCGATGGAACGGTTCCCCGGCGACGAAGTCATCGAGTCGCTCCCCGACGAACTCCGCGAGGAACAGATCGACTGACCGGCCCGCGAGCGAGAGACCGCGGCCGACGCCGCGGTCGGCAGCCGCGCGCTCACCAGATCGCTTGCGACCCGGTGATGACGAAGTTCGGCTCGTCACCGTCGCCGTCGCCGAACAGTTCCGAGAGGAAGGCCAGCGAGAGAGTGTGACCGGCGATTTCGATGGGGTAGCGCTCGGGTTCCTCGAAGCGCTCGGCGTAGCGGGCGACCGTCTCGCGGTGGACCTGCAGGCCGTAACACCGTCGCAGCGTCCGCTCGCAGGCGCTGGCTGACTCCGTGGCAGCGTGGAACCGACAGCAGTCGACCACGGGTCGGGCGTAGTCACACCCCTCGTAGAACAGTTCGCTCACGTCCCCCTGGAACGAGCGCCCACAGCCCTTGCACTCGTACTGCTGGACGCGAACGCCGACGTCCTCGACACCGTCGGCGGTCACGAGTCGCGCCACGGTTTTCGGTTCGTTCTGATAGCCGTTTTTCCGCAGGTCCGTCCCGTCGCAGTTCGGACAGGGCCGGGGCTCTCCGACGCGCTCGCCCTCGTAGCGGCGCAACTCCTCATGGACGGCCGCGACGAATAGCGCCGAGACGGCCGGGTCGAACGGCTTGTCCGCTGGCCCGCGCATACCTCGTCCTCGACGTTCCAGCGACTTCAAACTTCACGTCATCGTTCGCAGCCAAAATCACGTTCTCTTTCGAAGTTATCGTCCCCCAATATCACGTTACTATTCGAATTGGAAGTTCTCATCCCGTAAAAACATACGGAAGTAGTTTATATACTCGGGGGGAAGGTGTTCGTATGAAAGAGGAGCAACCGGCCAGCAGTCAGCGACAGGGTGTGACTGAACGGTACGGCGACAGCGCGCGGACGCGGCGCGCGTTTCTCGCGAGCGGCGCAGCAGTATCGGCCGCAGCGCTCGCGGGCTGTGGCATCCTCGGCGGCGGCGGGTCCGGCGGAACGCCGACGGGGAACGTGCCCGAGAAACCGTGGACGACCGAAGCGTTGGCGGAGTACGTTGACGACGACGCGACGCTGACCGTCTACGCGGCCAACGGCGACCGGCCGACCTGGACCACGCTCGTCGACGTCGTCAACGACGAGTTCGGCACTGATCTCGGGCTCGACCAGTACAACGCTCACGCCGGAGCCGTCTCCCAGCGGTTCATGCAGGAACACCAGGCCGACAGCCCGAAGGCGGACGTGGTCACGACGGCCAACGACATCACCGCCCAGATCCGCGAGGACGGGATGTCGGTCGCCGAGCGCTACTACGAGACCGGTCTCGACGAGAACTTCTGGTTCGCGGAGGATCTGGACGACAGCGAGGTCTACTCGTGGATGGTCCACGGGCTGAACGGCGGGGCGTGGTCGGTCATGCCGATCAGCGAGGAAATTTTCGAGGACCGCGGACTCGACTACCCCGAAACCTACAACGACCTCTTCGACGACCAGTACGAGGGTCTCGAGGTGGCGCTGCCCGGATACATCGTCGACAGCCAGGTCGGGTGGATCATGGACTACCACGCCGCCGAGACGGACATGAGCCCCATGGAGTGGATGGAAGCGCTGATCGACCACATGAACTTCGTCGGCGTGGAGTCCCACTCGACGGGCGCCCGGTCGGTCGCGGAGGGCAACACGCCGATGATGTTCTACAACTTCCCGTCGACGATTCAGCCGCTGATGGGGGAGTACCCCATGCGGGCGAACTTCGTCGACCCCGTCTTCGGGAGCGCGTGGAAGACGGAACTGTGTATCAACACGAACGCGCCGAACCCGTGGGCCGCCCGGTACTTCGTCAGCGCCGCGCTCGAACCCGCGGTCCAGCGCCGTGTCGCGACCGAGGTACCGCAGGTCGCCCCCGGTCGGACGGACCTGGACTACTCCTCGGTCGACATGGGTGACTACATGGAAAAGCGCCTGAGCGCGAACATCATCAAGTACACGTTCGAGGAGACCGCGCCGTTCCTCGAAACCGGGCAGGAGGCGAAAGATCAAGGTGTCTTCGACTACTGAGGGCAACTGAACCGCATCGATTCGGGCCGCGTCGGGCGCTCCGACAGCGGCCGCAGGTATCCGGGCGGCGACCACAGCGACGGTTCACAGGGACGACGGTGACACTTCGATGACAGAGAAACCGCAGTTGTCGGTTCGAGGACTCGACAAGCGCTTTGACAGTGACTTCGCGGTCTCGAACGTCGACCTCACGGTCGGCGTCGACGAGAGCGTCGCGTTGCTCGGCCCGAGCGGGTGTGGCAAGACGACGATTCTCCGGTGTATCGCGGGCGTCGAGACGCCCGACGCCGGCGAGATACGTATCGCCGGCGACCCGGTCCAGGGACAGGGCGTCTCGAAGTCGCCCGAGGACCGCGACGTGGGGATGGTCTACCAGAACTACGCCATCTGGCCGCACAAGACCGTCTACGAGAACGTCGTCTTCCCGCTCAAACACGGGGACCACGACCTGGCGCGGTCGGAGTACGAGACGCGCGTCGAGTCCGTCCTGGAGATGGTCGAGATAGCCGACCTGAAACACAGCCCCGCCACTGAATTGAGCGGCGGGCAACAACAGCGGACCGCGCTCGCGCGCTCGCTCGTCCACGACCCGCCCCTGCTCCTGATGGACGAACCGCTGAGCAACCTCGACAAAGGGCTCCGGCGGAACATGCGCTATGAACTCCAGCGTCTTCAGCACGAACTCGGGTTCAGTATGCTGTATGTCACGCACAACCAGGAAGAAGCGTTCTATCTGGCCGACCGGGTCCTCCTGTTGCGCGACGGCGAAGTCGTCGAGCGCGGGCCTTCGCGGGAGCTGTACCGCCGCCCCGCCTCACCGTTTACCCGCGAGTTCGTCGGCCAGCGCAACCGGTTCGGCGGCATCGTCGAGCGTGCGGAGGCCAGCGAGCGCGTCATCGACACCCCCCTCGGGACCATCCCGTTCGACAACGTCGACGTCGTCTCGAACGGGACGACGGCCGGGTCGGTCGTGTGTTTCCTCCCGCCGGGCGAGGTCTCCATCGGGCAGTTCGTCTCCGAGGGGGTCGACACCCTCCAGTTCGGCGGGACGGTGGTCGCCGAGGGCATCCTCGACCAGCGCTACGAGATCAGAATCCGACTCGCCGAGTCGGACACCGAACTGACGATCCACACCACTAGCGAACAGTCCTACGACCCCGGCGACGAGATCAGCGGCTACGCGTCGCCGGGTGCTATCCAGGTGTACAGTGACCCCGAGCAATGAGTGACGGAACTGTCGACCCATGAGTTCGGATGCGGCGTCGCTCGCACGACTCAGGGCCGCCGGCGACGCACTCGTCGACTTCGGTCGGCGCGTGCTCGACCTGATCCGGCGCGTGCTCGACCACCCGGCGACCAGGGGAGTCGTCCTCAAATCGATCGTCGGGGTCGTCGTGCTCCTGATGCTGGTTCCGTTGCTCTTTTTGCTGTGGACGAGCGTCTGGACCGGTTTTCCGGGTCAGTTCGACGCGTCGTTCACTCTCGAGAATGTCGTCGCAGTGTACCTCGAGGGGGCCTACGACGTGCCCGGTCTGCTCGGTCACTCGCTGTTCGTGGCACTCGGGATGACGCTCATCGCGATGTCGCTCGGACTGACGTTCGCGTGGCTGTTCGTCCGGACGAACCTCCCCACGAAGGGCGCGATGGAACTGGTGATCCTGTCGCCGTACGCGGTCCCGGGGTACATATCAGCGATCATGTACGTCACCACGTACGGCCCCCGGAACGGGCTGGTCTCGACGTTCCTCGACGACACGTTCGGCGTCGGGATGCCGGTCGACATCTACAGTCCGCTCGGGATCACACTCGTCGTCGGCGTCAACGGCGTCACCGCCTTCTACCTCTTTACCGTCCCGGCGCTCCAGAACATGGATCCCGCCCTTGAGGAGGTTAGTCGCGTCCACGGCGCGGGCGTGTTCCGGACGCTGCGCTCGGTCAGCTTTCCCCTCATCCTCCCGGCGATCCTCTCTGGCGTGCTCGTGACGATACTTCGGGGATTGGGCGAGTTCTCGGTCGTCGAGATTCTCGGCGTCCGGGAGGGGTTCGACGTCTACGCGACGGCTATCTGGGCTGCGGTCCGCCAGCAGGCCCCGCCGGAGTACGGCCAGTCGGCGGCGCTCGCGCTTAGTCTCCTCCTCGTGACCGGCGTGCTGGTGTGGTACTACAGGCGCCTTACGAGCCGGTCCGAAGACTACATGACGGTGACGGGGCGGCGCTCCCAGCCCAACCGCTGGGACCTGGGCAAGTGGCGCTGGCCGGTCGCGGGGGCGCTCTGGCTCCTCTTGCTGGTCCTGTGGATCCTGCCGCTCGCGGTCATGGTCGCAGTGTCGCTCCACTCGACGTGGCTCGGCCAGCTCGACCCGTCGAGTCTCACGCTCGCCCACTACGCCGAAGTCGTCGCGAGCCAGCGGCTCCAGGAGTCGTTCACCAACAGCCTCGTCGTCGCCGTCAGCGGCGCGACGCTCGGGACCGTTCTCGTCGTCGGCCTGGCCTACTACACCCAGCGGACGAGCTACCGGTTCAGGGCGGCCGTCGAGTTCCTCTCGCTGACGCCGCTTGCCGTCCCCGGGATCATCCTCGGGACGAGCGTCCTCTTTACCGTCCTCTGGGTCGGTCGCCTCCACTCGATGGTGAACTTCTACGGGACGCTGGGGGTAATCATCGTCGGAAGCGTCGTCGTGTTCATCCCCTTCTCCTCGCGGATCGCCATCGGGAACATCGTCCAGATCCACTCCGACCTGGAGGAGGCCGCGCGCGTCTCCGGCGCCTCCTGGACCGCACAGATGCGCGATATCTTCCTCCCGCTTTTCAAAAACACCACCGCGATCATCTGGTTTTACCTGCTGGTCCACGTCATCCAGTTGCTCACCATCCCCATCATGACCTACACCTCGGACACGCGGGTGATCCCAGTGGACATCTTCGACATCTACTATCAGCAGGCGAACCTCGAACTCGTCTCGGCTGTCTCGACGGTGTTCATCGGCCTGATGCTCTCGCTGTTGCTCCTCTTCCGGCTGGTCGGTGTCACCTTCTACGACCTGAACCAGCGGTGAGCGGCGCGGGACCGCCCCTGCGGTCGGTCGACCGTCTCCGCCCGGCTCACAGGTCGAGCGTCGACTCGACGAACAGCTCCGCGGGGTCGTACCGGCGCTCGATCAGTCCCTGGTCGTGGGCGTACCGGGTGAACGTCTCGAGTTCTCGCCGCGTTCGATCGGTCAGGCCGTACTCCCAGGCGTGGGGGCCGAGCGTCTCGCGCTGGTCGGCGAAATAGAGGTGCGACCAGGTGAGCGAGGTGTTGGCCGTCGGGCTCCGGTTGCGCTCGAAACAGCGGTCACGGGCCTCGACGAACGCGTCGAAGACGTTGACCGCGACCCACGGGTGGGTATCGAGGATCTCATCGCGGATCGCGACGACGTGCATCGGCGGGTGGATCCCCGTCCGTTCGTAGTAGCGCTTCTCCTCGGCGATCGGGTCGTCGAAGAACAGTTCGGCCGCCTCGGACTCGACGACGGCGTTGAACATCTCGCCGGCCGGATCCATCGCCGCGACGATGTCCCCATCGAACAGCGCTTCCCTGATGTCGCGAGGGTCCTCGACGGCGTCACCCGCCTGCTCGCCTTCGATCGAGGAGATGTCGAACCGGTCCGGGATATCAGCGCCGACGTCGTCTTCTTTCCGCCGGTACCACTGGACCGTCTCGAGGTCGAGCCCGTAGTGTTCCTGCAGGATACCGCGGATCCAGACGTTCGCCGTCGTCTCCCAGGACTGGATCCCGACTTTCCGCCCCGCAAGGTCCGCCGGGTCGGAGATGTCGGCCGCGGCGTTTTTGAACAGGAAGGCGTGTCTGAACTTCTTCTCCGGGAAGACCGGGATGGCAGTAAAGGGGTTCGCCTCCGGGTCGTCCCGCGAGGAGAGATACGACGCCAGCGACACCTCGCAGATGTCGAACTCCTGGTGGCGGAAAAAGCGTCGGTGGCGCTTCGGGGGGTACTCGACAATGGTGGTCAGGTCGATCCCCTCGGGCGCCACCTCGCCGGTCATCAGCGGCCGCACGATATCCCCGACGTAGCTGCTCAAACTGAGGTCGAGCGTCATTCAGTCCGGGGTTCGTCTCCGCCGGAGGTATAGCTGTGGGTCGTTCCGCGAGCCTCTCGGCCGGACTCGGTCACCCGAAGTAGTCGGTGTCGAGCGGGTCGGTGGCGAAGAGATCCGTGACGTCGTAGCGCTCGGCGGCGACACCCTGGTCGTGGGCGTACTCGATGAGTTGTTCCAGCACGGTGACGTTTCCCTCCGTGAGCCCGTACTCCCAGGGATCCGGACCCAGCAGTTCTTCCTGCTCGTCGGCGTAGACGTCGGCCCAGACGAGCGGGATCTCGCGGGGGCGGTCGAGCACGGAGAGGCCGGTTTCCTTGGCGCGCTCGAAAGCGTCGTAGAGGTTCTGGGCGACCCACGGTTCCCGTTCGAGCAGGTCGTCGTCGAGGGCGACGGCGTGCATGATCGGGAAGATCCCGGTGTCGCGGTAGTAGGTTTGCTCGACGCCTTTCGCGTCGTCGAACAGTCGTTCGGCGCTCGCGTCGTTGACGTCGACGGGGTGGAAGACGGCGTCGACCTCGCCGCGTTCGAGTTTCTCGGCGAGGAGCGCGACCGTCGAGGACTGGTGGTCGAGATACTCGATGTCACAGGACGGATCGACGTCGACGATCTCCGAGCCGGCGGCGACCCACTCGACGGAATCGAGGTCGAGGCCGTGTCGCTCGGCGAGGGTGCCGCGCTGCCAGATCCCCGTGGTGGTCTGCCAGTTGACGATGGCGACGCGGCCGCCGTTGAGGTCGGTCACCGCGTCGATATCGCCGCCGGCTCGCGTGTAGATGTACGCGTGGCGGAACTTGCGAAAGGGGAAGACGGGGATCGCGGTGAACGGGTAGCGCTCGGGGTCGCGACGGCTGGCGAGGTAGGTCCCCATCGAGAGCTCGCAGGCGTCGAACTCGCGGCCGTGAACCATCCGCGAGAAGCGGTTCGGGTTCGGGTAGTCGACGACGGTGAGGTCGACGCCCTCGGGTTCGACGCGACCGTCCCAGAGCGGTGCTGTCCAGGCGTAATCGTGGCAGGCGAGTGTGATGTCCAGAGTCATGGCGAAGCGACGAGCGGTCTGTCTGCGGTGACGAGTGGTCTACTGATAGTGACGAACGGTCGTCCGAAAGTGGTGTCGGTCGGGGCGTCGCAGTCGAGGACCCGCCGGGCTCACTCCCCGGTGACCTCGAAGGCGAAGTGCCAGGCGGGCAGCGGTCGCATCGGGTGGTTGTCGAGATACGAGAGGTGTGGCCGGAGCTCGAAGTCCGGCTCGTCCTGTTGCATCTCGAAGATCATCGGATAGACGTCGATGAAGTGCCACCCGGGCTCGCCGGCCGCCGGGATCTCCAGGCGGACGATACCGCCGCCGTCGTCGTCGGTGAGGCCGCAGACGTAGCCCAGCGGCTTGTTGTCGTAGAGGAAGTACGGGGCGTTCTCGTACTCCGGCCACCCGACCCCCGAGAGTTCGATCTCGATGGTGGTCCCGACCGGCCCCCGCGTCGGCGTGAACGTCTCGATCGAGGGTTGCATCATGAACCCGGTCACCGCCACCTCGCGGCCGTCGACGGCGGCGGTGATCGGCCGGGTCGATCCCTCCCCGACGGGGATGCCGACTTCGACCTGGAAGGCGCCGTCCTCGTCGGTCGTGACCGTGGGGAGCATCTCGGGTTTGGGCTCCGGCGTGATCGGGATCCCCTTGACGCGGTGGCCCTCGTGGCGGTACCAGATCAGGTCGACCTCGGTCTCGGCCGGGAACCCCTCGCCGGTGAGAAACGCGGTCGTCCCGGGCTGGCCCGACGTGGGCGTGATATCGAGGGTGGCCTCGGTGTCCGCGTCGATCGACGGGTAGTGGGTACTGATCGGACTCTCGTCGAGTTGGGCGTCGAGCCACGCGGTTCGGGGCGGCTCATCCCGCGGCGTGACCTCGACAGTCCACTGGGACTGGCGTCCGCCGGCGACCGGCCCGTACGGCGACTGCGTGTTGTTCTGCAGGTAGGGGACGCCACGGTAGTTGCGCCACACCTGGAGCGTGTGTTTGCCCGGCGGGCCGACCGCGCGGATCTTCGCGGTCGCGGTCCCGCGGTTCATGACGCCGGTCATGAACCCCATGTTCCCGTTGTCCCAGGCGACCTGATAGTTGTTCGTGACGACGTTCGGGCCGATCCCGTAGCCGGTGAGCGTGAAAAACTCACCCAGCGTCGCCTCGGTCGCGTCGAGTTCGAACCACGGTAGGATCGTGTACTCGGCGGTCGCGACGGTCGTCTCGCCGCCGACGACCTCGATCCGGTGGGCGCCGCCGTAGTCCTCCGGGACCGTCCACTGCTCGTCGAACTCGCCCGATTCATCGGACGTGACCGTGGCGACCGTCTCGGTGCGGGGCTGGTACTGCGGCCCGACGACCTCGTTGGCCTCCAGGACCCCCCATCGCCCGTCGGTCGTGTGCCACCTGATCTCGTACTCTTCGCCCGCCGGGAAGTTCCGCCCCCGGAAGGTGATCGTGTCCCCGACGTAGCCCTCCTGGTCGCTCACGACCAGCGTCCCGGCCGACTCCCCACCGCGCCGGTGTTGCTGGAGCGACTCCTCGAGCTCCGAGGATATTGCTGTCTCCTCGTCCATATTCGATGTTCGGCGCCCGCCCGGATATATCTGTCGGGAATTCCCAGATAAAAGGGTTCCAAAGTAATAACTGAATACTTATATAATCAGCAGTCCAGGGTCGGTGTATTTGAAATATCGGCCTGATAGCGTCTATAATCCAATTTCATACGTGGCGATCCTGATATTTGTCCTCGGAGATAATCAAATATTATTTTAATGTCTCCTGCCCGATTTTATATACGTATTCTTATATTCTCGTCGAAACGGGGCAAGGAGAGGTGGCGTTACCCGAGGAACAGTCGGAGCCACGGGTTCTGTTCGACGATGTCGAGTTTCTCCAGGCGGTGGTCGAGGCCGAGGATCCGGCCGGCGCCGAACGCCCCGAGGCCGAACAGCAGGAACACGTACACCATGTGGTAGTCGATGAGAAACGAGTTCTCGAACGGGTAGCTGGCGATCCAGTAAAACAGCATCATGATCGCGCCCCAGAAGGCGCTAAAGCGGACGAACAGCCCGAGGATCAACGCGATCCCGATGAGAGTCAGTCCCACCTGATTCATCGGCGTCAGCAGCCACGCCCAGTCGTTGGCCATCGTCATCCAGAGGTCGGTGAAGGGGTTTCCCTCCGGGATGGCGTATAACAGATATCCGCGGACGCTCCATTCGGGATCGATGACCTTCGTGATCCCGGCGTAGAAGAACGTCCAGCCCATGATTATCCTGAGCGAAAACAGCGAGTAGCCGACCCAGGTCTCCGAGTAAGTGAACGATACGTCCCAGCCGAAGACCTTGGATTCGAGTTGTCTCGTTCCCATAGCTTACACTAAGATGTACCCCCGCGTATTCAATAAACTTAGGCCGCGATTCCCAGTCGCTGAGAACTCGTACGGCGAACGAACCGGCCAGCGGGCCGAAGTCGCGGCGAACGCGTTTTCGGAACCTGGGAACGTTGTGCGGGCTTTTCCCTCCCGGTCCGCGTACCGTCGTCGTGTGACTCCGCCATGACGATCAGACAACTCGCCAGGGAGGAAGTCGTGACCACCCAGCCGGATGCGGCCGTTCCGACGGTCGCCGAACTGATGTGCGAGCGCTCCGTTGGAAGCGTCGTCGTCACGGAGGGGGGCTGCCCGGTCGGACTCGTCACCGACCGTGACATCGGCCTCGGGGTGTGGGACCACAGTGTGCCCGCCGAGGTCACCGTCGCCGACGTCATGACCGAAAATCCGGTGACCGTCGAAGCCTCGACGGGGGTCTACGAGGCGTTCAGAGTCGTCAGCGACGCCGAGATCCGCCGGCTCCCTGTCGTCGGCCCCGAGGACGGTCGACTCGTTGGGATCGTCACGCTCGACGATTTCGTCGTCCTGCTCGCCGGCGAACTCGACGGGCTCGCGACAGTCATCCAGGCGGAGTCACCCCCCTACTGATGGACCGCACCACCCGAACCGGCGACAGTCGGACCGGCGGCCCCGACGCGCGCACACTCGGTTCCCCGTTCCAGTTCGTCGACGATGACGGCCGGCCGATCACCGTCCAGGAGAGCGGTCCGGACGACTGCGACGCCCTGGTCGCGATGTACGACGCGTTCGACCCTGCGGACCGCGCCCAGGGCCTGCCCCCGAGTACGACGGCGCGCATCCGCTCGTGGCTCGGTGATATCCTCGGTGACGGACATCACCTCGCCGTCTCCCACGACGGCGGGACCGTCGGGCACGCGTGTCTCCTCCCGGCGGGCGAGCGCGGCCACGAACTCGCTATCTTCGTCGCCGGCACGCACCAGCACGCGGGGATCGGGACGCGACTCCTCGACTGTCTGCTCGGCGACGCCGCCGAGCGCGGCGTCGACCGTATCTGGCTTACCGTCCACCGCGACAATGTCCCCGCGCGCCGCCTCTACGAGTCGGCCGGCTTCGAACGGGTCCGCCATCCCGACCGCGACCCCCTCGCGGGCGACCTGCTCATGGCCCGGGCGCTGTGAGCGCTCGTGGTCCGGACGGTTTGTGGGCGTTCGCCTTCCTCAGAGCCCGAGCGCGGCACGTAGCGGAACGCCGGCGGCGACAGCGCCGACGAGATATCCCCCGAGGACGCCGGCGTTGAGCGGTGGCAGGCCCGCGTGGGCGCCCTCGACGCGATGGACGATGTATGTCAGGACGGCCATCCCGACGAGGCCGCCGAGGACGGCCCCGATGGCCGGGAGGTTGGCGTTCAGCGCCGGCACGACCACCGGCGCGTCGACGTACTCGCCCGCGCTGACCGCGAGCATCCCCGGGATGATGGCGTCACCTAACCCCAGCAGAGCGACCTGCGGGCCCTCGCTGTCGGCCGCGTCGGTGCCGTCGCCCGCGTCGGACGCGGATTCGTCGTCGGTCGCGTCCTCGCCCGCGTCCGCCGCGTCGCCGTCGTTCTCGTCGCCGTTCTCCCCGCTGTCGGAGTCGCCGTTCTCCCCGCTGTCGAAGTCGCCGTCGCTCTCGTCGTCACCGTCTCCTCCATCGTTCTCGGCGTCGTCACCGTCCTCGGCCAGACCCAGGTCCATCCCGTCGTCGACCATCGAGTACGACAGCGAGCGCGGGACGACGAACACGAAGGGGAGTTTCAGGTCGCCCAGCCCCTGGGCGAGTTCCTGCATGTGCCCGGAGACGTACACCGAGTAGGCGTCGTAGCCCGCCCAGACGACCAGCAGGATGACGATGGGCAGCGGGCCGAACCCGAGGCCGATCATCGGGATCACCGCGGCGCCGATCACGACCGCCGCGATGTCGATGACGTACCACTCCGGGTACACCAGGAGGACGACACCGCTCAGGAGGCCAACGGCGATGGGAACGGGACTGGTCGGGAGGCCCGCGAGGAGACTGCTTCCGCCCGCGACGGTCCCGATACCGGTCGCGACGCCGAAGACGGTCCCGATGAGCAGTCCGAAATACAGGGTCAATCCCGTGCGCATGAGTGCCATGCTCACGCCGTAGCGAAAGGCCAGCAGGATGACGGCGGTGAACGCGAGCACGATAGCGGCGAAGACGCCGACGTTGCCCACGTCGGTCTCGTCCTGGAACAACATGATGTCCTGGGCGACCATCTCGTCGACCAGCGCGAGGCCGGCGAGGATGGTCGCGAGATACAGGACGATGAGTGCCAACTGGGGCACGAGTGCGAGCGGGTCGACCCCGTCGGCGCCGTTCGTCCCGCTCGCGGCGCCGGACTCGACGGCTCCGTCGGCCGCCGCGCCGTCGCTCATCCGTCCCCGCCTCCGTCGACAGCCTCGCTCATTGCCAGACGGGAGGGCGGGCGCTCACTAAAGCGTTCTCAGAGGCGGTGAGAATTTGAGACGGTGGGAGTCTGAGACGGTGGGAGTCTGAGACGGTGGGAGACGGCCGGTCCGGTGTGGCATGCCTGGAGAGTGGCCCGAACGGGGCTATTCGTCCGGAAGTCGCGACCCACCTCACACTCGCGAATCACGGAGAGCAATATCCACTCCCAAATCAGCAACCCCCACTCCCAAATCACGGAGTTTAATTCCGTGGCCCGCACTCGGGCGTGTATGGGTCAGACAGACGGACCGGGGGACGACGGGTCCGAGGCCGACGGCCCGGCCCCGGGATCCGGAGACGGGCCCGGAAACGTCCTCTTCGTCGTGATGGACACGGTCCGCAAGAGTCACTGCTCGGTCTACGGCTATGACCGACCGACGACGCCCTCGCTCGAAACCTTCGCCGAGGAGGCCACCGTCTTCGAGCAGGCGGTCGCGCCCGCGCCCTGGACGCTCCCCGTCCACGCCTCGCTGTTCACCGGACGCTACCCCACCCAGCACGGGGCCACCCAGGAGAACCCCTATCTCGAAGGCGCGACGACGCTCGCGGAGTCACTGTCGACCGCCGGCTACCGCTCCTCGTGTTACTCCTCGAACGCCTGGATCACTCCCTACACCAACCTCACCGCCGGTTTCGACGACCAGGACAACTTCTTCCAGGTCATGCCCGGCGAGTTCCTCTCGGGCCCGCTCTCGCGGGCCTGGAAGAAGATGAACGACAGCCCCGCGCTCCGCCGGGTCGCGGACACGCTCGTCAAATTCGGCAACACCGCCCACGAGTACCTCGAATCGGGCGGCGGCGGCGAGTCGAAAACCCCCGAAATCGTCGACCGCACGCAGGCGTTCGTCGAATCGGCCGAGGAATCGGGCGACCCGTGGTTCTCCTTCATCAACCTGATGGACGCCCACCTCCCCTACCACCCGCCCGACGAGTACGCCGAGGAGTTCGCCCCCGGCGTCGACTCGGCCGAAGTCTGCCAGAACTCCAAGGAGTACAACTGCGGTGCCCGCGACATCGACGACGAGGAGTGGGACGCCATCGAGGGCCTGTACGACGCCGAACTCGCCTATCTCGACCACCACCTCGGGCGCCTGTTCGACTGGCTGCGCGAGACCGACCGCTGGGACGACACCCTCGTCGTCGTCTGTGCGGACCACGGCGAACTCCACGGCGAACACGACCTCTACGGCCACGAATTCTGCATCTACGACCCGCTGGTGAACGTCCCGCTGCTGGTCAAACACCCGGACCTGCCCGCCGAGCGCGACGACGAGACCACCGTCGAGTTACAGGACCTCTATCACACCGTCCTTGACCACGCCGGCGTCGCGGCGGCGGCCGGCGGTGAGCCGTTCGACCCCGCGCGGTCGCTGGTCCGCGATGGGTATCGCGACTTCGGAGCCCGCACACCGGAGAACCGCGACGGCGCGCAGTCGCGATTTTCCGCCCACGACGCGGGCGACCTCGACGACTACGCCTTCGTCGACTACCACCGGCCGGTCGTCGAGTTGCGCCAACTCGAGAGCAAGGCGAGCGCGGCCGGCATCGAGATCAGCGAGGACTCGCGCTTTTACTCGCGAATGCGCGCCGCGCGCCGGCCCGACGGGAAGTACGTCCGCAACGAGCGCATCCCCGACGAGGCCTACCGGATCGACGCCGACCCGGGCGAACTCGACGACCTCGCGGGCGGTGACGACGCGGTCCTCGCCGCGACCGAGGACGCCCTGGCGACCTTCGAGGGCGAGATGGACGGCGAGTGGACCGACGACGTGGGCGAGGACGTCCTCGACGAGATGGGCGAGGACGCGAAGGACAGACTCAGCGACCTGGGATACATCGAGTAATCGTGACCCGCGCAGGCCGCGAGATCCTCGATTTTCTCGACCGGCGCACGGTGGCGAAGATAGCCGTCGGGTTCGTCGTCGCCGTTGTCCTCCTCTGGTTGCTCGCCGTCGCCATCGGGACCGGGGACATCCGCCGCGAACTCGCGCGGGCCGACCCACGGTGGCTGGCGGCCGGCTGTCTCTCGACGGCCGTCGGCCTCGTCGCCTGGGCGAAGGCCTGGCAGGTCGTCCTCCGGGTCGTCGGCGTCCCCGTCCCCTTCCGCAAGCTCGTCGTCACCTACTACGCCGCGACGTTCGCCAACTACGTGACGCCGATGGGGCAGGCCGGTGGCGAGCCCTTCATCGCGTACGTCCTCTCGCGCGATACGGACGCCAGCTACGAGGACTCGCTTGCCTCCGTGGTGACCGCCGACCTGCTGAACCTGCTTCCCTTTTTCTCGTTTGCCGCCGTCGGGATGTCGGTGCTGGCGGTCGAGGCGAACCTGCCCGCCCGCCTCGAACCAGTCGCGGGCGCGCTGGTCGTCTTCGCCGTCGGCGCGCCGCTGGTCGCCGCGGTCGGCTGGCGCTTTCGCCACCGGATCGGTCGTGCGGTCCTCCGACTGGTCGCGCCGGTCACGCGCCGGACGCGCCGGTTCAAAATTGAGAGCGTCCGTGAGCGGATGCGCGACCTGAACACGGCCTTCGAGCGCATCGCCGCCGACCGCCGGGCGCTCGCGTACGCCCTCGTCTTCTCCTACGTCGGCTGGCTGTTTTTCGCCCTCCCGCTGTATTTCGCCGTCCTCACGGTCGGGAGCTCCATCTCGCTGTTGCTCGTTTTCTTCATCGTCCCCGCGAGCACGCTCGCGGGACTGACCCCCTCGCCCGGCGGCCTGGGTGGCGTGACCGCGGCGCTGGTCGTCCTGCTGGGCGCGCTCGCGGGCTTCTCGACGGCGACCGGCTACGCCGTCGCGACGGTCTACCGCGTGGCGAGTTACTGGTTCGCCGTTCTCGTCGGCGGCCTCGCGGCGCTGTGGGTCGTCTCGCGGTCGTGAGCTCAGCGTCTCGATCCGGCGGAGTCACGCAAGCCCCGCTCGCATAGCTCAAACGCCGGGCGGAGCCTTCAAAAGGTTAAAATCGTGGGGCGGCGACGCTGGCGATATGTCGCGTTCGCCCGACGACCCCGCTGACGGCCCCGCGGACTCCGCCGACGGCCCCGCGGACTCCGCCGACGGCCCCGCGGACTCCGCCGACGGCCCCGCGGACTCCGCCGACGGCCGTGGGCTCGCCGACCTCCCCGGGTGGGAGTCCCTCGCCAGCCTCGACCGGACGACGCGGCGCGTGGTCGCGCTGGTCGTCGTCGCGCTGGTCCTCCGCCTGGTCTATCTCGGATCGCGGGTCGCACACTTCGACGAGGGCCGCGTCGCGTGGTGGGCTGACCACTTCCTCGAGACCGGGTCGTTCCACTACCGGCCGATCATCCACGGCCCGCTCGTCCAGCACGTCAACGCCGGCCTGTTCGGCGTCGCCGGCGGCAACGACTTCACGATGCGGCTGTTCGTCGCGCTGGTCGGGGGGCTGCTCCCGCTGGCCGCACTGCTCTTCCGCGAGCACCTGAAGAACGACGAGGTCCTCGGCGTCGCCTTCTTCCTCTCGCTGAACCCGATCCTCGTCTACTACTCGCGATTCTTCCGGAGCACGATCCTCGTCGCCGCTTTCGCCTTCGTCACCTTCGGCCTGATCGTCCGGGCCTACGACAAGCGCTCGGCCCGGCCGCTGTACTACGCCGCAGTCTTCGCCGCGCTCGCGCTCGCCTCGAAGGAAAACGCCGCGATCTACCTGCTGTGCTGGCTCGGCGGCGGTGCCCTGCTCATCGACCACGTCCTCTTCCGGACTGGCGGGGACCGTTCGGGCGTCGACTGGCTCGTCGAACGGCTGGGGGCCAACCGCGAGCGGATCGGCCGTGTAATCGACGACCCGCTCTACTACCTCGGACACCTCTGTCTGATCGGCTTCGTCTTCGGCGCCGTCACGCTCTACTTCTTCGCGCCGCGGACGCCCAACACCTCGGCCATCGGCTTCTGGGAGGCGATGGGGAATCCGTTGAAACTCCCCGAACTGGTGGACGCGACGTACACGGACATCATGGACGGGTTCGACCGCTGGTTCGGCGGCGCGGGCGAAACCGGCGGCGAGCGGAGCCTCGTCGAGCAGTACAAGGACTTCTTCGACGTGGCGATCGGCGCGATGGGCAAGTTCGCCGTCCCGCTGTCGATCCTGTCCGTCTTCGGGTTCGTCTACGAGCGCTACGGTCGCGGTCGGCCCCGGTTTCTCGTCATGTTCGCCGGCTACTGGGGCTTCGTCTCCGTGTTCGGCTACCCGCTCGGGACCGACATCGCCAACGCCTGGATCATGGTCAACGCGGTGGTGCCCCTGGCCATCCCCGCCGGCGTCGGCCTCGCAATCGTCACCCGGGAGGCGAGCGACGCCCTCGGCACCGACCCGATCCGCTTTGGCATCGTCGCGTTCATCCTTCTTCTCGTCGTCGGGCAGATGACGTTCGCGATGGCCGACGGCGTCTACCTGAACCCCACCAGCGAGGACAACGACCTCGTCCAGTACGCCCAGCCGGCCGACGACTTCCGGCCGGACATGCGCTTCGTCGAGAACCGCCCCGACCACGACGGCGTCGACGTGCTCTTCGTCGGCTCGCCGTACGTCCGCGACCGCCCCCGATTCAGGGGGATGGATCCGAAGTGCCTGAACATCGGGAACGCCCTGCCGTTGCACTGGTACGTCGAAATATACGACGCCGACGTGGCCTGCGAGCAAAGCGTTAGCAGCGCGACCGCGAACCTGTCCGAACACGACCCGCTCGTGGTCGTCGTCTCCGAACGGACCCAGCACCAGCTCAGGGACGAACTCCCGGGGTACGAGGCCGACTCCTACCGGCTTCGGGCCTGGGGACGGGAGACGACGTTTTTCACCGACAGGGACCGGGGCCTCGCGAACGCCTCGGCTGGGTAGGATCGCGTCCCGTCCATTCCGACTATCGGCTCACGCCCGCAGGTCACCCTCGCGCTCCCACGCACGGACCAGCGCCGCCAGCGTCGCGCTGACCGGCGTGGCGACGCCGGCCTCGCTGCCCCGCTCGGCGACGGCGCCGTGTATCGCGTCGACCTCCGTCCGGCGCCCCCGCTCGACGTCCTGGCGCATCGAGGAGGTGTTTCGGGCAGTCGCCGCTGCGACGGACGCAACGGCCTCGGCGGCCGTCTCGTCGTCGAGGTCGACTCCCTGCTCGCGCGCGACGCGGGCCGTCTCGCGGGCGGCCTCGCGTGCCGTCCCACCCGCGGGGCCATCGACGAGCGCGCCGTTGGGGACGCGAGCCAGCGCCGTCGCGGCGTTGATCCCGGCGTTGACCGCGAGTTTCTCCCAGCGGCGGCGCGGCATGTCCTCGGCGACGACCGTTTCCATCCCGCTCTCGGCAAAGGCCGCGCCGACGCGCTCGGCCAGCGCCGTCGTCTCCTCGCCGGCGTCGCTCCCCTCGCGCGGGCCGAGCGCCACGTCGCCGAGGCCGGTACATTCGACGCGGCCCGGCCCGTCGAGACGGGCGCCGTAGGTGCAGGTGCCGGCGAGCACTGGGCCGGATAGTTCGGCCGCGAGCGCCGTCTCGTTGCCGAGGCCGTTCTGGAGCGAGAGGGCTGCGTCGACGTGGCCGGCGAGCGCGCTCGCGGCCGCGGCGGTGTCGTAACTCTTGACGGTCACGACTCCGAGGTCGAATCGCCGCTCCGGGACGGCCGTGGTCGCGGTCGGGTAGACGGTCGCGGTCACGGCGCCCTCGACCCGGAGACCGGACTCGCTGACGGCGCTCACGTGGGGGTCCCGGCCGACCAGCGTCACGTCGTGGGCCCGCGCGAGCAGGCCACCGACGAGGCTTCCCAGGCTTCCGGCACCGAAGACGACGACGTCCACGCCGACTCCTCCGTCCGGTTAGTCCTCGGTCCAGTAGTAGATGCTCTCGCGCTCGGCCCCACAGGACGGACACGTATCCGGGATCTCGTCGATATCGCCCATCTCCCCGCACTCCCAGCAGCGCCACATCAACTCGGCTTCCGCGGCGGCGCCGGTCGCGATGTGCTCGGCCGACAGCGCCTCGATACCATCGTCGGTCGAGACGTAGAAGCCGTGTTCGTCGAACCCGCGGATCGTTCCCAGGCGGGTGCCGTCCTCGTCGTAGATGGCCTGTCCGAAACCGGGGTCGGCCTCGATGTCGGAATCGCTCATACGTGTATCGTCACGCGGCGAGCGGATAAATGTGCCTGCCAATCTCGCTGGCGCCGGCCGGTCGCCGTGACCGCTGTCAGTCGCCGTGCCGTCACTCGCTGTGGGCGGAGTCGGGACTGCCGTTCGGGTGCTCCTGCGATGGTCGCGAACCGAGCGCGGCGTCGAACGCGGCCCCGATCTCCAGCGCGTCGTAGGCCTCCGCGAGGTCCGCCCGTAACCGATCGAGGTGGTCCGCGAGTCGCTCGCGCTCGGGGTCTTTCGCGTCCGCCTCGCCGGCCGCGATTCTCGCGTACTCGTCGGCGACCTCGTAATACTCCTCCAGGCGCTTGCGGTAGTGGGCCCGCGCCGCGAGGCGCTCGACGGCCTCCCGGAGCGCCGGGCCGTCGTGGTCGCCGTCCGCCGCCGGATCGACGCGTGCGTCGGCGAGCGAACGCGCCGCCGCGGGGAACTCGGAACGCCGTTCGGCAGCCGATCCGTCGGTCAGAATCCCCACCTGGCAGTGGTCTCCCTGCAGTCGGTCCCGGAGCGTTTCGGCGTCGAAGTTCGGGAGATCGGTGTCGACCAGGACCACGTCGACCTCGCAGTCGAGGCTGGCGACGAGGTCAGGCTGGCGGTACGCGGTGCGCACGGCGAACCCATCGCGGAGTGTCTCGGCCAGCGCATCGGTCGTTGGCGGGTCGGCGCCAGCGACGACGACGAGGTGCCGGGCCGCGGCCATATGCCGGCATCGACGGCCGGGTATAAAGCACCGTCCCTTCGGCGTCCCTCGGTTTTCGTCACTGCTCGGAGGGGTCGAGTTCGGACCTCGCGTCGAGTTCGACCACGTCGTCACAGACCACCGAGAACGTCTCGACCGTCTCCGGGCCGCCCGCCGCGGGGTCGAGGTGGAAGTACGCGGCGGCGTCGACGCGGTCGACCACCTCGCCCAGGGTGTAGACGAATTTGAACGCGGTCGCCTCGTCGACGTGGGTACAGAGGTCACTCAGCGTGTGGACGACCACGGCGACCCGCTCGTCCGCCTCGTCGGCGCGCTGAAGGACGTCGCTCACCGTCCGACCGAGTTCTTCGAGGGCCGTCGGGTCCCGAACCCGCTCGACAGCCACACCGGTGCCGTCGTGGTCGTCCCCGAGACGCTCCGCCTCGGCGGTGACCGAGCGGGTATCTCCCGCGACGTCGACGCAGGTGACCGACGTGGCCGGGGACGACGACGCCAAGCGGCGCCAGCCGTCCAGCCAGCGCTCGGCAGTGCCCGCGACCGTCACCGCGACCACGCGGTCGGGGCGCTCCTCGAGCGCGGCCGCTACGACCTCGCCCGCGGTGCTCCCGATATCGGGGGCGAGCAACAGCACTGTCGCCGGGTCGGTCTCTGGCTGGTGGTCCTCGGTCATAAGAAGGCGCGGCTGTCACGGCCGCCGGCAGTCGTTGCCCGAACAGTCCGACTACACGCCCATGAGTGTTTCCGTTGGTTCGATACCGACGTACGTAGAGTCAAATAATTGTCGAAACAAGATAATATTACCGTTAATTTATCTCAAACTTTTAGATAAATTCAATCACATACCCGCGAAAGGAATTGATGGCTATGAGCCAAGACAACTCGCGGTTCCGCGAATTCCTCGAAGAGAACCCCAAATGGATCGGCGTCACGTTCGGTGCCCTGCTGTTGCTGTCACAGGTCGGAACGGTCGCGGCCGGCACTGGGATTACGCAGACTGGTCCCTGAATTCAGAATTCCGAGAGTTCGCTACTCCACTCCAGCGACCCGCCGCGGTCGAGTGGCAGTTCCTGCTTGTGAATGAAATCGAGTAGTTTCTCTTCCGTGATAGTGTAGTTCCCCATCTCACCGGAGTTGAGACAGAAGTCGTTTACACCGTCGATCTGCGGTGAGAAGATCGATCCCATCGGAGTATTAAGTGTTGGGTAGCCGAAAAGTGATATATCGTATTCCTGCTGGTCGCTGGGTTCAATCACCATCTTGTGTGGCGTCCCGGACTGATTCTCGACGATGGAGGTGCTGCCGTCGCCGATGACGAGGTAGTGATGGCCGATCTGTTCGTACTCCTTTATCAGTTCGACCGTCGCGGCGAGGGAAAAACCCTGATTGAGCAGTTTCGCGGCGGTCCGGCCGACGGAGGTTGCGGCCTCGTTGATGATGTCGGCCATCGTGGCGATGCCGCCCATCGCGCCGGCGTCGATGAGCGCGCGCCCCTGGTCGTAGGAGTCACAGGCGTTCAACAGGAACGCGCTGACCCCGACCGTCTCGAGGTCGGTCGCGTCGAGGTAGCCGTCCGGACAGCGGATCCCCTCGTCGTCGACGTGGCCGATGTAGTGGAGCAGATCCGCGTCGGCGGCCAGCGTCTCCCGGAGTTCGTCCCGCGTGAGTTGCTCCTCGACGACGATGTCGAACTCGAACCACTCGCGGGTGCCGTAGATCTCCGAGACGACGTTCTCGTCGGTCATCTCCGCGTCGTTGCAGACGACGACCACGCGGATCTGCGGTTCGCCGGAGGGTTCGTACTCGAGCCGGCGGTAGTAGGCGTCGGTGGTCATCTTGCTCGCATCGACCGGGATTCCCTCCCCGACGTAGGCCTGTTCGATGCTGTCGGCCGCCTCGGGTCGAACGATGGACCGCTCGGCCGCCGACGACGACTGTGCGCGCGTAGTCGGGCCGCGGGCGCTCCGGGTCAGGGCCGTCGGGTCGTCCCGGAAGAAGGATTCGACGCGGTCGTTCGCCGGGACGCCGTCGCCGGCCCGCATCGCCGGCGACGGGCACCTGACGACGGCGAGTTCGTTCGCCAGGAAGGGGAGCGCGCTGACGTGCTCGACGGTGGGGCGCACGTCCGCGGTGAGTTTCCACTGCGGGACCACGTCGGCCACCGCCTCGTAGGGAACGTCGAGGTACGCCTCGAGCTGGGCGGCGAGCGGGCGGTCGTAGAGCGCGGCGAAATCGAGGTCGACAGCGGACTCGACCGCCCGGCGCTCGGCCAGGTCGACCTGGTAGTACCCCTCGGTTCGGGTCACGCAATCGAGGAGGAAGACCTGCTTGAGGACGCGCTCGGCGGTTCGCTCCACGTCGCCGGCGGCGTTGAGCGGGTACTCCCAGCCGTCGGTGACGATGGCCGGCGACCGGGCGGACTCGACCGTCGCGCCGAGGTAGTACGCGAGGGGCGCGACCGGATAGAGATACTCGAACGACCGGGGGACCTCGATGGTGACGCCGGTGTCGGGCGACTCGACGTGGTCGGGGATCGACAGCTCCGACCCGCGTTCGACGAGCGGCGGGTGGCCCCGGAGCGTCGGGAACGACCGCTCGCAGGCGGTGGTCTTCAGCGCCGACCCGAGCGTCGAGAGAGCGGCCATCACGTCGCCGGGGTCATCGGTCGTGGTGACCGTCGCGGCGGGCCGTTCGTGGACCGACCGGGCGGCGACGTGGATCGATCCCCCGTCGGTCTCGATGCGCGTCCGGTCGTCGGTCAGCGCCACCGTCAGCGCGCCCTCGACGGCGAGTTGCATCTTGATCTGCGTCGCCGACAGTTCGACGCTGTAGGTGCCCGCCGGGACGCTCACCGTCTCCCTGTCCGTGACCTCCGCGACGAGCGTCCCGTCGTCTTCCCGGATCCATGCGCCCGAGGGGTAGGCGGTCTCGACCCTGTCCGTTCGAAGCGTCGCGGCCGTGTCGGCGGGGAAATAGAAGCGGTCAGTGTCACAGGGGGCCGGGGCGACCGACTCCGGGGTTAGCAGCGCGAACTGCGTCTCCTGGATCGGGTCGACGGCCCGGACGCCGTCACGACTCGGATGCGGGCGGATCGTGGGGCCGGTACTGGCCGAGTCGTCGTCCATGCTGTGAACCTCCCCCGTCGAGGCGCCGCGGGTGAGAGCGGCGCCGGATTCGTGACTGGGTACGGAGAGGGTGGGTGTACAGCGAAAAAAGCCTGTTGGGTACCCCGGCCTGCTCAGTTCGGCCGCCAGCGCGGGGGAATCCGGTTCGTGTAGTTTCCGGTTCGCGCGGTTCCCGGTTCGTGTAGTTTCCGGTTCGCGCGGTCATCCGCCCGTGCAGTCACGCGGTCCGAATATCCGAAGGGGGCGCTCAGTCCGAAAAGAGGCTGGTGTGGACCGGCGCGAACGAGCGCCCCTCGTCCTCGGGCGGTTCGTCGGTGTCGGAGACGGCGCCGCCATCGACGCCGTCGGCGAGGAAGTCCGACAGCGGCGGACCGACGCTGTCGGGTTCGACGAGGAAGGCGTCGTGGCCGTGGTCGGAGTCGACGACGTGGTGGGCGGTGCGGGCGTCGGCCTCGCGCAGCGCCTCGGCCAGTTCCTCGGCCTGCGTGACGGTGAAATGCCAGTCGGCGGTAAAGGACATCACGAGCGCCTCGCCGTCGAAGGCGGCCAGCGCGTCCGCATCGGAGTCGAAACCCGCCGAGAGGTCGTAGTTGTCCATCGTCCGCGTCAGGTAGAGGTAGGCGTTGGCGTCGAAGCGCCCGACGAACATCTCGGCGTTGTAATCGAGATAGGACTCGACCTCCCGGTAGGGGAAAAACCCCGCTGCGGGGTCGGTCGGGAACGTCCGCGCGGCGTCGCGGCCGGCGGCTCGCCGGCCGAACTTGCGGTCCATCGAGGCCTTCGAGAGATACATCACGTGACCGATCTGGCGGGCCAGCGCCAGCCCGTCGTCGGGGTGGGTTCCACTATCCGGGTCGTCGGGGTCACCGTAGTAGTCACCGCCCTGCCAGTCGTCGTCGGTCGTGATCGCCCGCCGGGCGATAGCATCGAGGGCGAGACACTGCGGGTCGAGGCGCGCGGCGGCCGCGATGGGGACGATCCGCTTGACGTGGTCGGGGTGGCGCTTGGCCCACTCCAGGACGTTCATCCCGCCGACGCTCCCGCCGACGACGGCGTGGAGGTGCGGGATCCCGAGTTCGTCCAGGAGGGCGCGCTGGGCCTCGGTCCAGTCGGCCACCGTGACCGGCGGGAAGTCGGTGCCGTAGGGTTCGCCCGTTTCGGGGTTGACGCTCGCGGGGCCGGTCGTGCCGTAACACGACCCGGGGACGTTCGCACAGAGGACGTAGTACTCGCGGGTGTCGATGGCCTTGCCGGGGCCGACGATGTCGTCCCACCAGGCGCGGGCCTGGCCGTCGGTCTGGTCGTCGGGGTGGCGGCCGGCGACGTGGGCGCTCCCGGTCAACGCGTGGCAGACGAGGACGGCGTTGTCGCCGGTGAACTCCCCGTAGGCCTCGTAGGCCACCTCGAGTTCGGGGATCGACCGGCCACACTCGAACTCGAAGGCGCCCAGCGAAACCGTCTCGCGTTCGACCTCCATCAGCGGTCACCCCCGGCGTCGCTCCCGCCGGCTGCGTTCGCGCGCTCGATGGCGCCGTCCAGGTCCGCGAGGATGTCCTCGCGGTCCTCGATGCCGACCGACAGGCGCACCAAGTCCGGCGTGACGCCGCTCGCGCGCTGTTCGGCCTCGGAGAGTTGCGCGTGCGTGGTGCTCGCGGGATGGATGACGAGCGTCTTCGCGTCGCCGATGTTCGCGAGGAACTGCGCGAGATCGGTCTCCTCGCAGAAGCGTTTGCCGGCCTCGAACCCCCCTTCGAGGCCGAAGGCGATCATCCCGCCGAAGCCGCCGTCGAGGTACTTCTCGGCCAGGTCGTGGGTCTCGTGGGCGTCCAGCCCGGGGTAGGTGACCCACGCGACGCCGGGGTGGGCCGCGAGGTGTTCGGCCACCGCGGCGGCGTTCTCGCAGTGGCGTTCCATCCGCAGCGAGAGCGTCTCGGTGCCCTGGAGCGTCGCCCAGGCGTCGAAGGGTTTCTGGCCGTCGCCGAGCGAGCGGACCGCGCGCTGGCGGGCGGCGACGGCGAAGGCGCGGTCGCCGAACCGCTCGGCGAAGGTGACGCCGTCGAAGGCGGGATTGGGCGCGCCGAGTTCGGGGAACTTCTCGGGGTACTCCGCCCACGGGAAGGACCCGCCGTCGACGAGGACGCCACCGACGGTGGTCCCGGAGCCGTGGATCCACTTCGTCGTCGACTCCCAGATCAGGTCGACGCCGTGCTCCAGCGGGTTGCACAGCGCGGGCGTCCCGAAGGTGTTGTCGACGAAGACGGGGACGCCGTGCTCGTGGGCGACCGCGGCGATCTCCTCGATCGGCGGCGTCACCAGCGAGGGGTTGCCGATGGTCTCGAAGTGGACGTAGGCGGTGTCCTCGTCGATGGCCGCGGCGTAGGCGTCGGGGTCGAGCGTGTCGACGAACCGCGCCTCGACGCCGCGCCTGCTGGCCATCTTCGAGAGATACGAGTGGGTACCGCCGTAGATGGAAGCCGCGGAGACGACGTTGTCGCCGGCGCTGGCGAGGATCGAGGTGCCGGCGTCGAGCGCGGCCATCCCCGACCCCGTGGCGACTGCGGCCGTCCCGTTCTCCAGCGAGGCCAGGCGCTGTTCGAGCATCGTCACGGTCGGGTTGTCAAAGCGGGAGTACACGTCGCCCTCCGCGTCCAGCGCGTACAGGTCCGCCGCGTGGTCGGCGTCCTCGAAGACGTAGCTCGTCGTCTGGTAGATGGGTGGGGCGCGCGCCCCTGTCCCCGCATCGGCCTCCTCCTGGCCGGCGTGGACACAGCGCGTCCCGAACCCGTACGGATCGGTCATGTGTGTCGTGCATAACTCTCCACACATCTATAACCACGAGTTACGGCAAGAATTTCTGTGATGATGATTGCCACGGTCGGTCCTGCTGGAGGGGAACGGCCAGGCCTGTTGGGGAGCGGCCAGGCCTGTTGGGGAGCGGCCAGGCCTGTTGGGGAGCAGCCAGGCCTGTTGGGGAGCAGCCAGGCCTGTTGGGGAGCGGCCAGGCCTGTTGGGGAGCGGCCAGGCCTGTTGGGGGAACGGCGAGGCCTGTTGGGGGAACGGCGAGGCCTATTGGGGGCACAGCCGGGGACTTCGTCTACGGCGTGGCCATCCCTGGGACAGTCCCAGGACACCCAACGTGTAAGGTACTTGTCTTAGTCCGGATGCGCCCAAGGATATGGTATGTACGAGATAGAAGCCGACCGCCGCACGAACCGCCTGTACCTCGACCTGACCGGCCGGATGGACCGCGACGACCTCGAGGCGGCCGCCGACGAGGCGGTTGCCGCGGCCGAGCGCTTGCGCGACGGCTTCGACATCGTCAACGACCTGAGCGGGTTCACGCCGCCCTCGCCGGAGGCCGCCAAGCCGATACAGCGCGCACAGAAGGAACTCGTCGGGATGGGCGTCGACCGCGTCGTCCGCGTCGTCGACGAGGAGACGAGCCAGGTCGTCGTCAACGCGTTCGAACGGCGCTCCCGGGACGTGGGCTACAGCGGCGAAACTGCCGAAAGCGTCGCCGCGGCCGAGCGCACCCTCGAAGAGGAGTCCGTCCCGGGCTACGCCGAAGTCTGATACTGCCGGCTATCCCTTCGCGAGAATATTCGCCACCCGAAAGTTGCGAAATTCTTCACAGACGCGCAGCTAGCAGTACGAGTCACCGAGTCAGCAGTACGAATCACCGCGACTCGGCCGCCGAGTCGTCGTCCTCGTCGTCGGGGAGCGTGATGGTCGCCGTCGTCCCCTCGCCGATGTCGAACGCGAGGTCGCCGCCGAGCGTCGCCACGCCCCAGGTCGCCAGCCAGAGGCCGAGGCCGCTCCCGTGTTTCAGCGCCGACTCGGAGCCGTCCTCGATGACCGCGAGTTCGTGGTCGGGGATCCCCGGCCCGTCGTCGACGACCTGCAACGCGACGGTGCCGTTCCGTTCCGCTCCGCTGTCGGTTCTGCCGTCGGTCCCGTTTCCGGTCCGTCGCTCGGCGCGGAGTTCGACCGTCGGGTCCGACCCGGCGTGTTCGAGTGCGTTCTCGACGAGCACGCCGAGGACCACCTCGAGGACCGCCGAGTCGGTCCGGACCGTGAGATCCGTTTCGGCGACGGTCACCGATCCGGCCCGGTCGGGGGCGTACTCGTCGACCACTCGTTCGAAGACGGTGGCGACGGCGACGCGCTCGTGGTCGCCGTCGCGGTCGAGTACCCGCTCGACATCGCGGGCTTTCTCCCCGAGGGCCACCAGTTCGTCGGCCTTCCCGCGGGCGCGGTCGAGCATCGTGCGCGTCTCCGCGTCGTCGACGCGGTCGGCGGCCGCGGCGACAAAGCCCTCGATGACGGTCATGTCGTTGCGGAGGTTGTGCCGGAGGACGCGGTTGAGGACGTTCAGCCGTTGCTCGCGGCGGCGTTCGTCGGTGACGTCCTGGAAGACGACGGTGTGGCCGACGTGGGTTCCGGTCGCGTCCGCGAGCGGCGTCGACGTGACCGAGTAGACGGTGCGGTGGCCCCCGTCCCTGACGGTGACGCTCCCGTCGGCGACGGCCGGGTCGACGGCGTCGCCGACGAGCGCGTCGAGTGACCGGGTCAGCGCCTCGCCCCTGTCGACGCCAAATCCCTCGCGTGCGGCGGCGTTGAGCGTCACCACCCGGTCGCGCTCGTCGACGATGACGACCGGCGCGCCCAGGTCGTCGATGGCCGCCCGCTCGCCGGCCCGCCTGGTTGCCGGGTGGAACTCGAACATATCGCTGCCGACGAACGCGTAGGCGTCGAGCACGACGTGGGGGAGAAACAGCACCGTGACGAGGTTCAACTGCGGAACGGGGCCGACGCCGTAGAGCCAGACGAGGTGAGCGGCGACGGGCGGGATCGTGCTGAGACCGACCGCGACGGCCTCCCCGCGGTAGAGCGGGCCGTAGCTCACCACGGTGTCGAAAAGCAGGAGGCTCCCGACGCTGACGAGGAGGATCCCGACCGTCGTGCCGGCGACCGTCCATGGATGGAGCGTGTAACTGACAGTCGCCAGGCCGCCGACGGGGTCGAGCGCGAACCCGTTCCAGGCGATGCCGTGGAGCGGGTTCGTGACCACGATGGCGCCGATGGCGGCCGGCGCGGCGGCGACGAGACGCCACCCACGGTCGAGGAGCGCGCTCCGGCCGGTGTACGCGAGCGCGAACGCGGCGAAGTAGAAGCCAGTGCCGGCGAAGGCGACCCAGACGACGACTTCCAGCGCCCACCGGAGCCAGTACGGGTCGAACACGAGGAGGGCGAACCCGTAGGCGCCGCTCCAGACGGCCTGACACGCGAGACTCGCGACGAACCAGTCGGCGCCGGGCTTGTCGCGATAGGTCCAGAGGTGGCGCGCGAGAAGCGCCGACCCGACGGCGGCGACGAACGACGCCGCAACCGGCCACGCCACCGATGTCATGCCACCACCAGCACCGCGAGTCACTTCCCGATTGCGGTGGGTGGCGTCGGACGGGTTTCGACGCCGGACGCGCCGTCCCTGTTTGCCGCCCGTGACCGCGCCGCTGACGGTGGTTGCCCTGCGACCGCGCCGCCGACAGTGGTTGCCCTGCGACCGCGCCGCCGACGGTGGTTGCCGTCCGCAACCGCCCGCTACGGCGTCTCGCTGTCCACGAACTCGACGCCGCCGACTTCGAAGCGGGCGCCGCCGGCCTCGCTCTCGGCCGCGGTCACCGTCCAGTCGTGCGTCTCCGCGATCCGTTCGACGATGCGGAGGCCGAACCCGGTCCCGTCCAGCGCCGTCGAGTAGCCCGCCTCGAAGATCTGGCCGCGCTCCTCGGCCGGGATACCGACGCCGTCGTCGGCGACGTAGAAGCCGTCGTCGGTGTCGCCGACGGTGACGGTCAGGGCGCGCGAGGGCGCGTCATCACCGCTCGTACCGCTCCCGTCGGTCGCACCCCCGTCGCTCGTACCGCTCTCGTCGCTCGTACCACTCTCGTCGCTCGTACCACTCTCGTCGCTCGTACCACTCTCGTTCGTCTCCTCACCGGCCCCGTGCTGGACCGCGTTCCCGAGGAGGTTCTCGAGCAACTGGGCGAGTCGCGAGCGGTCGGCGCGGACCACGGCGTCGGTGTCGACGACGAGCGTCGCCTCGCCCGTCGCGATGTTCTCCCAGCATTGCTCCGTGAGCGCCCCGAGGTCGACGGATTCGACTTCGACTGCCGCCTCGCCTTCGCGGGCCAGTTCGAGGAGGTCGTCGATGAGCGTCTCCATCCGCTCGTGTGCGCGGCCGATCGCCTCGGCGTGGTCGCTGTCACACTCCCGGCGGAGCAGTTCGAGGTGCCCGTCGGCGACGGTCAGCGGGTTGCGCAGGTCGTGGGAGACGACGCTGACGAACTCGTCGAGGCGCTCGTTTTTCCGCTCGAGTTCCCGCCGGCGATCGCGGCGGTCTGACACCTCGCGGCCGATGCCGACCACGCCGGCGAACTCGCCGTCGATGGTCAGGCGGGTGAGCCGGTAGTCGATGACTCCGTCGTTGGGACCGGGGAACTCCACCTCGGAGACGCCGCGGAACTCCTCGCGGTCACCGGCGACGAGGGCCGCGAACGGGTCGGGGCCTGCGTCCTCGCGGATCCGAGCGATCAGCGCGCTCTCCTGTCCTCTTAGCTCCGCTTTCGACGTGCCGTGGAACTCGGCGACGTGGTCGTTGACGACCGCGTAGCGCCCCTCGGCGTCGTAGATGCAGGCGGCGTCGCGCATCGCGTCGACCATCGCCTCATACCGGCGCAGTTCCTGCCGGCGCTGTTCCTGCTCGGTGACGTCGGTCACGACGCCACAGATCGCGTCGGGATCGCCGTCCGCGTCGTACAGCGGCCGTTTCTGCGTGCGGACGAGTCGGTCATCGCTCCCGAACGAGAGCGATTCCGTCACCTCGACCGTCTCGCCGGCCTCGAAGGCGCGGCGGTCCTCTTCGCGGATCCGCGCGACCGTCTCGGGCGGGAACAGGGCCTCGTCCGAGAGGCCCGCCACGTCCGCGTCGGGGTCGACGCCGAGCCAGTCGCGCGCGGTCTCGTTGAGGATCTGGTACGTGCCGTCGGCGTCTTTCATGAAGATGCCAGCCGAGACGGTGTCGAGGACGGCCTCGAACTGGCGGTTGCGCTCCCGCAGGTCCCGCTCGTAGGCCACGCGCTCGCTGATGTCGCGGCTGATGACGAGAAAGCGGTCCTCGCCGGCGAGTTCGAACCGGACGATGTGGACCTCGACGGGGAACGTCGAGCCGTCGGCCCGGCGGTACCGGCCGTCGAGTCGCCGCCTGTCGCCGGTGTCCATCCCCGACCAGAGCCGCCGGGCACGCTCGGGATCTATCACCTCGTCGATCTCCCAGACCTTCCGTCCCACGAGGGCAGCCTCCTCGTATCCGAGTTTCTCGCAGAGCCGCGGGTTCACGTCCCGGATGGTTCCCTCGGCGTCGTGGACGTCGATCATGTCCGGCGAGTGCTCGAACAGCGCCTCCAGGCGCGCGGTGGTCTCGGCCAGGCGGTTCTCGCGTTCCTTCCGGTCGGTGACGTCGGTGATAAAGCCCTCCAGCGCGACGAGGTCGCCGTCGCGTTCGACGCCCCGGCCGCGCTCCCAGAGCCACTTGGTGTCGCCGTTGGCCGTCCGGATGCGGTAGGTGACCTCGAAGGGCTCCCCGTTGTCGAGCGCGCGCTGGACCGTCTCCCACATCTCGGCCTGGTCGTCGGGATGGATAACGTCCTCGCCCCAGTTGACCCGCTCCGATTCCAGCGCCGCCGCGGGATAGCCCACCAGCCGTTCGCATTCGCCCTCGACGTACTCCATCGGCCATTCAGGCTCGTTCCGGCAGCGATACACCATCCCCGGGAGATTGCTGATAAGCGTCTCGAGGCGCCGCTTGCGGTCCTCGAGCGCGCGCCGGGACCGCTCGTGCTCGACGGCATTCTCGATGCGATTCGCGAGCAGCGTGTACTGGTCGGTCCCGGTCCCTTTCTGGAGGTAGTCGGTCACGCCCGCCGAGATGGCCGCGCTCGCGATTTCCTCGGAGCCCTTGCCGGTAAAGAGGATGAACGGCAGGTCCGGATGCTCCTCGCGGACGGCGTCGAGGAACTCGATGCCGTTCGTCCGCGGCATGTCGTAATCGGAGACGATGCAGTCGACCCGCTCGTCCGCGAGTGCGTCTAACCCCTCGCTCGCGCCGGTCGCCGTGACGACCTCGATCCGGTCGTCCTCGTGCTCGAGCGAGGCCGCGACGAGCGACGCCAGTTCCGGGTCGTCGTCGACGTGCAGTACGCGGATCGAGTCTGGGGTAACGCTCATCGTCGAGTGTTTCGGATACGTTAGCACCCGGACATAATAAGTGTGCAACCCGGGTGGCCAGCGACGCCGGTCGTCGGGCCGTTCAGAGCCGGTCGTCGGGCCGTTCAGAGGAACTCGCGGACGTCCGCGTACCACATGTCGTGGTGGTCGACGGCGTCGACGGCGTGGGCGATCCGGACGGCGATGGCGTGCCAGCAGAGCTGGTCGGGGTCGTCGTCGTCGAGGTTGTACTCGGCGTCGGCACAGTCACAGGAGTCGTCCTCGATGACGTACTCGTCCTCGTGGCCGACGACGACGGTGAAATCGCGGTACTCCTTGACCCGTTCCTCGGAGACGGCCTCGATGGCCCGACTCCCCCGCTCGCCGTGAGCGTCGAGGATGCGGTCGACTATCGCCGGCCTGAGTTCGCCGGCCGCACGCAGGTCCGCCGCCCACTCCTCGACCGTGCTCACGATGTCTCGTTTCGACATTACGACGCCCCGCCTAAACAGGTTCGGTGCGGTGACTGGTTGTCCGCGGACGCCAGTCGTCTGCGGACGCCGGCCACCACCGCAGGGCGTTCGCGATACGACAGTTTAAATCGCGGACGGCACAACACCGGCGTAATGGACGTCGCGGACATCCCGGGCGTGCCCGACTGGCTGCCCGACCACCTGCGCGAGGAGGGCATCGAGTCGCTCTATCCGCCCCAGGCCGAGGCCGTCGAGGCCGGCGTCACCGAGGGAGAGAACCTCGTCGCCAGCGTCCCGACCGCGAGCGGGAAGACCCTCGTCGCCACGCTCGCGATGCTCGCCTCGGTCGACCGGGGTGGCACGGCGCTTTATATCGTCCCCCTGCGAGCGCTGGCCAGCGAGAAACGCGAGGAGTTCGAGCAGTTCGAGGCGTACGGCCTCGACGTGGGCGTCTCCACGGGCAACTACGAGTCCGAGGGCGGCTGGCTCGCCTCGAAGGATATCGTCGTCGCCACCAGCGAGAAGGTCGACTCCCTGGTCAGGAACGACGCGCCGTGGCTGAACGACCTCACCTGCGTCGTCGCCGACGAGGTCCACCTCGTCGACGACGCCGAGCGCGGCCCCACGCTGGAGGTCACGCTGGCGAAACTCCGCCAGCTCAACCCCGACCTGCAGACCGTCGCGCTCTCGGCGACCATCGGCAACGCCGCGGCGCTGGCCGACTGGCTCGACGCCGCACTCGTCGACTCTGACTGGCGGCCCATCGACCTGAAGAAGGGGGTCCACTACGGGCAGGCGCTCCACCTCGAGGACGGCTCCCAGACCGAACTGCCGGTCCGCAACAGCGAAAAGCCGACCGCCGCTATCGTCCGCGACACGCTCGAAGACGAGGGGTCGACGCTCGTGTTCGTCAACTCCCGCCGGAACGCCGAGGCCGCGGCGGGACGACTTGCCAGCACCGTCGACCCGCATCTCACGCCCGACGAGCGCGAGCAACTCTCCGAAATCGCCGCGGAGATCCGCGACGTGAGCGACACCGAGACGAGCGAGGACCTGGCCGACGCCGTCGAGTCGGGCGCGGCCTTCCACCACGCGGGCTGTGCCAGCGACCACCGCTCGCTCGTCGAGGACGCCTTCCGCGACCGACTCATCAAAGTCGTCTCCGCGACGCCGACGCTGGCGGCCGGGGTCAACACCCCGTCGCGCAGGGTCGTCGTCCGGGACTGGCGCCGCTACGACGGTTCCGCGGGCGGGATGCAACCACTCTCCGTGCTCGAAGTCCACCAGATGATGGGGCGTGCGGGCCGGCCGGGCCGAGACCCCTACGGCGAAGCGCTCTTGCTCGCCAACAGCCACGACGAACTCGACGAACTGTTCGAGCGCTACGTCTGGGCCGACCCCGAGCCCGTCGAGTCGAAACTCGCCGCCGAACCCGCCCTGCGAACGCACATCCTCGCCACCGTCGCCTCCGGCTTCGCTAACTCCCGTGAGGGGCTGCTTGAGTTCCTCGAACAGACGCTGTACGCCGCTCAGACCGCTGAGCGCGGGCGGCTGGAGCGGGTGATGGACGACATGATCGAGTATCTGGAGCGCAACGAGTTCATGGAGCGCGGGGCGCGAAGCGCCCCGGACGGGTCGAGCGGCGAAGACGCCGAGCCGCGAGACGACCATGAGCGCGGGGCGGACGGCGACCCCGACGCCCTCACCGCCACGTCGCTCGGCCACACCGTCTCGCGACTGTATCTCGACCCGATGAGCGCCGCCGAGATAATCGACGGCCTGCGCGCCTGGGAGCGCGGCGACGGTCGGGCGCCGACGGGGTCGGATCCGACGGCCGAGCAGGCTGCCGCCGCGGACGGCGAGCAGGCCGTCGACGCGGCGGACGGCGAGGCGGCCACGGACGCCGCCGCGAACGGCGACGCCACCGCGGAGGCGCCGGGATTTACCACCGCGAGCGAACTCGCCGCCGAGAGCGAGGGCGACGGCGCGGGCCGCCCCGACCCGACCGCGCTCGGCCTCTATCACCTCGTCGCCCGGACGCCGGACATGTACGAACTCTACCTGCGCTCGGGCGACGAGGAGAAATACCAGGAACTCGCCTTCGAGCGCGAGGCCGAGTTTCTCGGCGCGATGCCCAGCGAGTTCGACCCCGCCTTCGAGGATTGGCTGTCGGCGCTCAAGACCGCACGGATGCTCGAAGACTGGGCTAGCGAGGTCGACGAGGAGGCGATCACCGACCGCTACGACGTGGGGCCGGGCGACGTGCGTGGGAAAGTCGAGAGCGTCCAGTGGCTGCTGGGCGCCGCCGAGTCGCTGGCGGGCGAACTCGGCCTCGGCGTCGCGCCGGCCATCCGCGAAGCCCGGGTCCGCGCCGAACACGGCGTCGGCGAGGAACTCACGGATCTGGCGGGCGTCCGCAGCGTCGGTCGTAAGCGCGCGCGACGGCTCTACGACGCCGGCATCACCGACCGCGCCGACCTCCGCGACGCCGACAAGTCGGTCGTCCTCGGCGCCCTGCGCGGCCGTGAACGCACTGCTGAGACCATCCTCGAAAACGCTGGCCACCGGAATCCCTCGATGGACGGCGTCGAACCCGACGCGGACGCACAACCGGCCGAGAGTCCGGGGGGCGTCGGGGCCTCGGTCGGCACCGACGATGACCCCGACGAGGACCAGTCGAGCCTGGGTGATTTCTGATGGGCGGCGAACAGACTTCCGGACTGGTGGAGGGGCGACCGTGAGAGTCGTCGCCGGCACCGTGGCAGTCGAGAGCGTCGACGCGTTCGTCGAGCGCCTCGGTGCGGTCGGCGCGGACCACGCCGTGACGGTTCAGGCGTTCGACGCCCGCTACGTCGTCGACCGGGGACATCTCGAACGCGCGGTCGAACTGGCCGACCGGGCTATCGACCGCGGCGAGAATGTCGCCGACGACCGCGCGGTCGAAATCCTGCTGTACGCGGCCGGCCGCCGCCAGATAAATCGTGCCTTCGGGATGGGCGTCAGCGAGGGCACCAATCGCGTGGTCGTCCTTGTCGACGACCCGGGCGTGGCCGATACACTGCCGACGGCCGACGAGCAGCGGGCCGCGACGGCGCTCCGGGAGACACTCGACATCGAAGCAGTGGACGACGACGGGAGTGCCGGCATCGGAGACTACGACCCCGAGCGCGCCCGTGACTTTTTCGACGTGGGCGAGGCGGAACTCGCGGCCGTCGAGGGCGGCCTCCCCGACCTGGTCCGCGAGCGCGTGGCCCTGCTCGACGTGGAGAAGTGACCGGCGGATCCGGATACCGGCGGTCAGCGGGCGGATATTGATACCTGAGAGAAACGTTTTTGTGGCAGATAGGACAGGGGAATAATATGTCGAATGCGGTCGCGGACTCGTGGCGTCGGTGGGTCTCCGACCGGGACGCGACGGACGCGCTCCTCGCCCTCGGGAGTCTCGTCGTCCTCTTCACGGTCGAGCGATCCGCACCCGACGCCGCGACGCGGGGACGCGCCGCCGCGGTCCTGGCTCTCTGTGCGGGCGTCGCCCTCATCGTGTCGCGCGTCAACCGGGTCCGGGACGCGTTCCTCGTGGCCCGGAGACGAGCGATACCCGGCCAGTGGCACGTGCCGCTCGCGGTTCCGCTGGCGGTCGTGGTTGGCGCGATGTTCGCCCCGGTCGACTCGGTCGCGAAGTTCGCCGTCGAGTACGTCGTCTGGGAGACGGTCGTGCTGATCGCCGCGTTCGTCGGCGTCCAGGTCGTGCGGAGCGTCGGCGTCTCCCGCGAGCGGCGGCGCCGCTTTGCCGTCGAGGCCGTAGGTGCGTCGCTGTTCGTCGGCGCGGTCGACGGCGGGACGGCAGTCACGGTCTTCTGTTCGTTGGTCTTGTTGCCGGGCTACGAGGTGTCCTACGATGTCGGGTCGAACGTTTTCCGGTTCGATGACTGCTATACGCAACCGAACCGGTGGCTGCTAGGTGTGGGAGCGGCATACCTGCTGGCGGCGTGGATCGGGGTCGTGCCGTTCGGGGAGCGCGGGGGATCCTGAGCGACCTTCGTCGGGATGCTGTCGACTGCTGTGGCTCCCGTCTGACGGGAACTGCCTTTATACTCGGCGGTCGAACTGTCGCGTATGTACGAGTCGATACTGGTGCCGACCGACGGAAGCGCGGGGTCGAGTGCGGCCCTGGCGGAGGCCATCGAACTCGCCGGGCAGTTCGACGCGACTATTCACTCGCTGAACGTGGTCGACATCGGGGCGATCCAGCCCGAGGCCGGGGCGGTCGACCTCGTCGAGTCCTTCGAGCGGATGGGCGAGGAGTCCACCGAGGCGGCAGTGACTCGCGCTCGTGACGCCGGCGTCGACGCGACCGGGAGCGTCAGGACCGGCTCGCCTCACCGCGCGATCCTCGAATACGCGGACGAACACGGGATCGACCTCGTGGTGATGGGCACCCACGGCCGGACGGGGCTGGAACGGTACCTCCTCGGGAGCGTCACCGAGAAGGTCGTCCGGACGTCCGACGTGCCGGTGCTGACCGTCCGCGCGGACGAGAGCGAGGGTGCCGACGAGAGCGGGGGCGAGAACGAAGTAGACGCGGACGAGAGCGGGGCGTGACCGCGGCCGGAGCGGGGTGTGACTGGGGACGAGAGGTAGGCCGAGCACGCGAGATCGGCCGCTAGGCCCGCTAGCGGTTTCGAACGGGACGGTCTGCCGGTCAGACCCGTCCCGTGGCGGGCGCGACGACTTCGATCCGCTCGACGACGTCCTCGAGCGCGTTCCGGGTCTTGCGCGGGCGGCGGCGCCCGCCGAGGACGACCACGTCGGCTTCGATGGCCTCGGCGTGCGCGACCAGTTCCTCGTGGGGCCGTCCGTGACAGCAGCGAGGGACGACATCGACGCCGCGAGCGCGCCCACGAGCCGTCACCGCTCCGAGCAGTCGGTGGCCCTCGTCTTCGCGTTCGTCGACGACGATTTCGGCGCTGCTGAGCGCCGGTTCCCCGTATCGGCCGGTGTCGACCACGTACAGCGCGTGGACGATACCGTCCGCCTCCTCGGCGAGCGTCAGCGCTCGCTCGACGAGCGCGTCGGTCTCTGGCTCTCCGGGTTCACCCTCGTCTAGCGGGAGCAGTATCGTGATGCTCATGGGCGTTCATCCGTGTGAACGCGGGGGCGATCCATGTATCTGTGGAATATGTGAGCATGCCGCAAGGAACTGTGAACTATCGGTCCCACCGTGTGGACGGGAGCTCCGCGTTACCACACAGTTGAAAGCGCACGCCGCCCAACGGCCGCCATGGAGACGGGTGACGGCTCCGGCCGGGCGACAGCAGCTGACGGTGGCGAGCCGACAGCAACTGGCGGTGACGGCCCGACGCTCGACGACCCCGTTTCGCTCGGCGGCGTCACGCTCCCGAACCGGCTCTACCGGGCGCCGCTCCTGGAGTGTGCGGGCACCGGCCCCGACGCCGTCGACACCCTCATAGCGGAACTCGAACCGGCGGCGGGCTCCGGGGTCGGACTGGTCGTCCAGGGCGCGACTATCGTCACCGCCGAGGGCGGCTGTGCGGCGCCGAACATGACCCGCTTTCACGACCCGGCGTTCGTCGACCGCTGTTCGCGGCTGACCGACGCCGTCCACGACCACGGCGGCCGTATCTTCGTCCAGTTGGCCCACGGTGGCCTGCGGAGCCAGGCAGTCTGGCACGCCGGTCATCGGGAGCGAAACCCCGACCACGCCGAACTGGCCGTCTCGCGCCCGCCCTGGCAGTTGCGCGCGCTCGACAGGACCGGCCTGATCGACCTCGCGCCGGACGTGCTCTCGACCGCGGAGGTGTACGATCTCGCCGAGGCGTTCGGGCGCGCGGCGGGCTACGCCGCCGACGCGGGGTACGACGGGATCCACCTCTCGGGGGCGAACATGGGCATCGTTCAGCAGTTCTGCTCGCCGTTCTACAATCGCCGCGACGATGAGTTCGGTGACGGGCCCGACGACCCGCCCGGCACCGGCGGCGTTCGCTTTCTCGAAGCGATCCGCGACGCCGTCCGCGAACACGCGGGGTCGATCCCGCTCGTGACGAAGGTGCCGGCGGAGACGGCGGCGCCGCGGTTCGTCCGTCGACACCTCACCGAGGCCGACGCCGTCCGGATCTGCGAACGGCTCGCCGCCGTCGGCTACGACGCGCTGGCGCCGGTGGCCGTCTCGACGTTCTGGGACATGAGCGTCGTCCGCGGAGCCTACCCCGAGCGGGCGTGGGCCGCCACGGACATGCAGGAGGGGTACGCCGCGGCCTTTGGCGGGCCGGTTCGAGCGCGCGTCGTCGCGGCGCTCAATCGCCTGCAGAGTCGCCGATTCGGACGCGAGACGGCCTGGAACGCTGGCCTGTGTCGCGCGGTCCGCGAGCGGGTCGACGTGCCCGTGCTCTGTGAAGGCGGGATCCGCGACCGGGCGACCTGCGACGGCCTGCTCGGCGGGCCCGACCCGGCCTGTGACCTCGTCGGCATGGGACGGCCCTTCTACGCGGAACCGCGACTGGGCGCGCGGCTCCTGGCGGCGGACACCCGGGAACGTGACACCGGCGCGCTCTGTGCGAGCTGTAACAACTGTACGGTGCCGCAGGTGACCGGCGCGCCGGGTCGCTGCCGGACGCCCGCCGTCGTGCGCGAGCGGACGCGCCGAGAACGCGACGGTGCCTACGAGTCGTGACGTGTCGCTCCTGCGAGTCGTGACGTGTCGCTCCTGCGAGTCGTGACGTGTCGCTCCTGCGAGTCGTGACGCGCGTCGATCGTCTCGGAATGATTCGGCAGGTGTGAAAGACGGGGAGAAAACGGGCGAGACGCGTCAGGCGTTCCGGCGTTCTTTGCTCTTGCGACGGAGGTTCCCGTAGCCGCACTTGCGACAGCGGTCGGCCTGCAGGGAGTTCCGTGCGTTACAGCGCATGCAGATCTGCTTTTCGAGTTCTCGGTTCACCGCGGGGTCGAACTTGGGCATATCCCCCTGTTTCCCGTCGCCGCGGTTAAGCGTTGCTTCTCGGAGTAGGTCGACGGCGTCCGAACGGATATCGTCCTGACGAAACCGCGACCCAAACGAGTCAGGCCTCGACAGCGGGGGCGAACGCGCGGAGGATGCCCTGACCGTCGGTGGGACCGACATCGGGAAGCGTGACCCGTTCGGGATGGGGCATCAGGACGGCGACGTGGTCGCGGTCGCCGGTGACCCCGGCGACGCTGTGTTTGGAGCCGTTCGGGTTGGCCTCGGGGGTGACCTCGCCGTCGGCGTCACAGTAGCGAAAGAGGATCCGGTCGTCGGCTTCGAGTGCCGCGAGGCGCTCGTCGTCGACCTCGTAGCGGCCCTCGCCGTGGGCGATAGGGAGTTGGAGGACGTCGCCCTCGTCGTAGGCGGCGGTCCAGGGGGTGTCGGCGTTCTCGACGCGGCAGTGGACGTGCTCGCACTGGAAGCGCGCGCTCTCGTTGGTCGTGAACGCGCCGGGCGTGAGCGAGGACTCACAGCCGATCTGGGCGCCGTTGCAGATGCCGAGCACCGGCGTCTCCTCGGCGGCGGCCGCGCGGACTTCCTCCATGATCGGCGAGCGGGCGGCCATCGCGCCGGCCCGCAGGTAGTCGCCGTAGGAGAACCCTCCGGGGAGGACGACGCCCGAGGCATTGGCCGGGAGGCCGTCCTCGTGCCAGACGAGGTCGGCGTCGACGCCGAGGTGAGAGAGCGCCCGGACGGTGTCCCGGTCGCAGTTGCTCCCGCCGAACTGGATGACTGCGACGGTCATGACTCGCGTTCGGACACCGCGATGTCGTAGTCGTGGATGGTCGGGTTTGCGAGCAGGCGCTCGGCCATCTCCCCGGCGCGTTCGCGGGCGTCGTCGGCGTCGTCGGCCACCAGGTCGAGTTCGTAGCGGTCGGCCGCCCGCAGGTCCTCGAGTTCGAAGCCGAGTCGTTCGAGTGCGCGCGCCGTCGTCTCCGCCTCCGGGTCGAGGACGCCGTGTTTCAGACGCACTTCGACCGTCGCGGTGTAGGCCGTCATTACTCGACAGGCCGTCACCGCCGGAGAAAACGCTTGTGGCTCGGCGTCGCCGCTGGTCGGCGTCCCCCCTGGGCCGCCGCGGTCGGCCCGGGCGTCTCAGACGTCCAGGTCGACGGGCTGCCACCCCTCGGGTTGGTCGGGGAGGCCGCGCACGCGGACGGCACATTCCCCGTCGTCCTCGCGGAGTTCGACCTTGCCGTCGAACGCCTGCGCGAGCGACGAGAGCGTCTGGTCGTCGACGGTTCCGGGGTCGATAGCACAGACGCCGAGGCCGTCAGCGGTCCGGATCCGGCCGGTGAGTGTGTGAACGAACCGGAACACGGCCTTCGTGGGGGCGTAGACGACGAAGGGTGAGAGCGTGTAGACGCCGGTGCGGACCCGCTCGGCCCCGTTGGCGTGGAGCCGCTCGTACAGCGACGAGAACTCGATGCCGATGCCGGTCAGGTCCGCTGGTGAGCCGACCGCGTGGACGTTGTGTGCCGTGTCTTCGACCCCCTCCTCGGTGCAGTCGACGACGCCGACGCGGGCGAAGTCCAGGCCGCCACCGAGCGCCTCGTAATCCCGGAGCGTGGACTTGCCGTCGGTGTCGGCGGTGACGAACAGCGCCCCCTCCCGGTCGGTGGGCCTGAGCAACATTCGGAGCGTGAGTTCACGGATCCCGCCCATCGCCGGGCCGGTCACGAGGACGTTCGTCCCGTGCTCGACACCCTCGATGGGGAGTCCCTCGAACGTGTACGTCGGGCGCTGGAGGCTCACGGCGGCTTCCCTCCGTCGTCCCCGATGTCCGGATCCGCACTGGTTTCCGGGTCGGTCCCAGCCCCCGGATCGGTCCCGGCCCCCGGGTCCGTTCCAGTCCCGTTCCCCTCGAGTTCGTTCAGCCGTCGCCGCAGTTCGAGTTGCTCCATCGCTTCGTCGGCGAACAACCGCAGGTCGGCCAGTTCCGACTCCGAAAAGGAGCGCGGTTCGTCGTGTGTCAGGCAGTAGGCGCCGATAGCCGTCCCGCGGGGCGTCTCCAGCGGCACGCCGGCGTAGGCGCGGATGTTCAGTTCGTCGAGGCGGTCGTTGTCCGCGAAGCGGTCGTCCTTGTGGGTGTCCTCGACGACCATGACGTCGTCCTGGAGGATCGTGTGCGTGCACATGGTGTCCTCGCGCTCGAGAGTCTCCCAGTCCGCGCCCGCACAGGCGAGAAACCGCTCCTCGTGAGCGTCGACGAGGCCGACGAACGCGACATCGACGTCGAAATGCGAGCGGGTGAGCGCCGTCAGGCGGTCGAAGGCGTCGGCGGCGTCCATCCCCGGGAGGTCGTACTGTTCCAGCGCCGCGAGGCGCTCGTCCTCGTCGGTCGGCAGCGGGTATCCCACCTGCATGCGCTGGGCGATGACGTTCCCGACCAACCGCACCAGCGACTCCCGAACGCCGGGCATGTCCTTGGGGAGGTACTCGACGACGACGTCCTCGCGCTGGGCGGTTCGGATCCGGTCCGGGTCGGCGTTGGTAAAGAGGATACACGGCGTGTCGGGCGCCTGCTCGCGGAGCGTGCTCGCGAGGTCGAGCCCCGTTCCGTCCGAAAGGTCGTACTCCGTGACGACACAGTCGATCGCGGCGTCAGTCAGTGCTGTCTCCGCGGCCGCGAGCGTGTCGCGCTCGAGTACCGTTACGTCGTCCGCGTTCGCGAGCGCCGCGGCCGTTTCCCCCCGCTCGCGTTCATCGGGGTCGACGCACAGCACGGTCAGTCCGGTCATTCCCGTCTCTGGTCGTCCTTTCGACTCCACCCCTATAACTTTCTGCGTACCCGATCCACGATTGATATCGGCGTCTGACACGCGACCAGTGCGGATCGAATGCCCGGCCCGGGTCGTTTCGCGGAACGGCGGCGTCGCGACGGGAACGCTTTTGCCCCGGCAAGCCCGTATCCGGGAACATGACTGTCTATTCGCGCAGTTCGACGCCGATCGTTTCGCGGGACTGCGAGCGCCGCTCGCGCCCCGAACGGTGGTCACGATGACCCGCGACCTGACCGAAATCGTCGTCGTCGGTGACGACGATACCGGGCTGATAGCCGAGATCACCTCGGTCCTGTTCGAGCGCAAGATCAACATCGAGGACCTGGACCAGGCGGTTCGCGAGGGCGTCTTCCGGATGACGATGCGGGTCGACACCGCCGATATGGTCTGCAAGGACGAGACGCTTCGGGAGGACCTTCACGACCTCGGCGACGAACTCGGTGTCGACGTACAGGTACGCTTTCCCAGCGACCGCGAGACCCAGAGCATCGCCGTCCTCGTCACCAAGGAATCACACGGCTTGGAGGCCATCTTCGAGGCCTGGGCCAGCGGTGACCTCGGTGCCGACGTGTCGGTCGTGATCGGCAATCATCCCGACCTGCAACCGCTCGCCGAGAAGTACGACGTTCCCTTCCACGATATCGGCGACGAGAAGGGCACGCCCGACGAGGCGGAACTGCTGGAGTTGCTCGCGGAGTACGACGCCGACCTGGTCGTCCTCGCGCGGTACATGCGCATCCTCAGCCCCGACGTCGTCTTCCGCTACGAGGACCGGATCATCAACGTCCATCCCTCACTGTTGCCCGCCTTCCCCGGCGCCTCGGCGTACATGCAGGCCATCGAAGAGGGCGTCCGCATCGCCGGCGTCACCGCCCACTACGTCACGACCGACCTCGACCAGGGGCCGATCATCACGCAGCGGGCGTTCAACGTCCCTGACGAGGCCACCGAGGAGGAACTCCAGGAGATCGGCCAGCCGCTGGAGGCCGACGCGTTACTGGAGGCGATCGACCTGCACCTCAACGACGAGGTCACGGTTCACCGGGGGCGGACGCGACTGCGCGACCCCGAGGAGACCGACGTGCAACTGGGCGCTCCCGAGGCGCTCGAGCGTGCGAACCCCGACCGACCCATCGACGGCCTCGGCGAGTACGTCGCCGAACAGGCCGACGACGTCGAGGGAGGAGACGCCGAAACCGAGGCCGACGACTGACGACGCCGACTGACCGGCCTTGCGGCGTCTCGTCGAGTCGCGAGGGGAAACGATCGAGGCGAACAGGCGACGCGAACACCCACGGGACGGTGCGTCGCACGACCGCGAACCGTCCCGTGGCAGCGGTCAGGACATGGACTGCCCTGGCCTCGTTCTCCGACATAAACCTCCGGGCCACTGTCCCGTGCCACTGTCCCGTGCCCGGTCGCCGGAGTCCGGAGACTCGCCGCGACCGACGGTGTTTTACGAACTCGGCGGCGACTGGTGAGTATCCCGCCGGCCCGGATCTATCGGTAGCTGGACTCGGTCCTGCATTCCGTCCGTCGCTCTTTCCCGCAGCCGTTACGCATCACACATTCGATACTCTTATCGGGACGTGATGCCAACCTGCAGGTATGTCAGGAGTCACGAGCGCGTCGGTCGGTCACGCCGAGCTGGCGACGCTCAAGGAACTCGCGCTCCAGTACGGGCTGGAGGGCGAGGGGAAAGTGTCCTGTGCGGCGCTGTCGGACCGGCTCGACGCCTCGACCCAGACCGCCTCGCGGCGTCTCCAGCGACTGGAGGAAGCGGGGCTGCTCGACCGGGAGATGGTCAGCGACGGCCAGTGGGTCACCGTCACCGACGCCGGCGAGCGGGCGCTCCAGCGCGAGTACGCCGACTACCGCCGGATCTTCGAACACGACGCCACCGTCGAGGTCGACGGCATCGTCACCAGCGGGATGGGCGAGGGACGCCACTACATTTCCCTCCCGGGCTACATGCGCCAGTTCGAGGAGAAACTGGGGTACGAACCGTTCCTCGGGACGCTGAACGTCGACCTCTCCGACGAGAGCGTCCGCGAGCGCGGCCGACTGGCGTCGTTCGAACCCGTCACGATCGACGGCTGGGAGGACGACGAACGCACCTACGGACCGGCCTACTGCTACCCCGCAACCGTCGAGAACCGCGACTGCGACCGCTACGAGCAGGCCCACGTCATCACCCCCGAACGGACCCACCACGGCGACGACCAGATCGAGATCATCGCCCCGGTGAAACTGCGGGACGAACTCGGCCTCGAAGACGGGTCATCGATCACTACCTATGTCACCGAACAGTGATAGCGTGACGGGCGATAGCTCGACCGCTGCGGGCAGCGTCGAGCGTGCCGTCGACGCGCTCCGGCGTGGCGAACCGATCCTCGTCCACGACGCCGCCGACCGCGAGGGCGAAACCGACCTGATCTACCCCGCCGGCGCGGTCACGCCCGACGCCGTCGCACGGATGCGCAACGACGCCGGCGGCCTCGTCTGCGTCGCGCTCTCGGCGGCTGTCGCGACGGCGTTCGAGTTGCCCTACGCGCAGGAGGTCCTCGACCACCCCGCCGCCGCGGACCACGATCTGGGCTACGACGAGCGGTCGTCGTTCTCGCTGACGGTCAATCACCGGGACACCTACACCGGGATCACCGACGACGACCGCGCGCTGACGATCACCCGACTCGCCGACGCCGCGGCCGACCCCGAGCGCATCGACTTCGCCGCGGAGTTTCGCTCCCCGGGCCACGTCCACCTCCTGCGGACTGCCCCGGGCGGCCTCGCCGACCGCGAGGGTCACACCGAACTCGCCGTCGCGCTGGCCGACGCGGCCGGCCTTGCGCCCGCGATGGTCGTCTGCGAGATGCTCGACGACGACACCGGCGGCGCGCTCGCGCCCTCCGGCGCGCGCCGATACGCCGACCGCCACGGCCTCGTCTACGTTGAAGGCGTCGACGTCATCGACCGCCTCGGGTGACGCGGCGAGCCCGTCGTGACTGTTTTCCCGCTGTCCGGCGAACACCGACCCGATGGCTGGCTATCGATTCCGCGTCAAACTCGACGCCGCACCCACCGAGTGCTGGCGCGACATCGTCGTCGGGAGCGACCGCACGTTGGTCGATGTCCAGCGTGCGGTCAACGAGTCGATGGGACTCGACCAGGCTCACCTCTGGTTTTTCGGCCGCGACGAGGACTACTGGCGCAGTTCCGTGAAGTACCAGTCGCCGGCCGAGGCCGACGACGACTTCGCAACTCCCCGACCGGACGAGCGACTGGAGAACGCGGGGACGACCACGGTCGCCGACCTCGAACTCGATGTCGGAGACCGGATCTGTTACGTGTTCGACTACGGCGCCGAGTGGCGGTTCTACGCCATTCTGAAAGAGATCGACGAGTCGGTTTCGAACGACGAGGAGGCGGCCGTCGAGGCGGAGAAAGGCGAGCAGGTCGATCAGTACGCGCCGCCGGGCGAGGGCACGTACCGATAACGCTCGCGTCCCACCCCCAGAACGAGCCCGCGGGGGGAGCGTCTCGTCGCGCTCTCGGGAGAGGCCTGCAATCTCCTCGACCGCTGGATCCGCGACCAGCGCCGGGACGGGACGGACGACCACGGTCGGCGACCGCTCCTCACGACCGTCTACGGTCGTCCAGCGCTCTCGACTATCGGGCAATACAGCTACAGGTGCAGTCAGCCGTGTGCGTACGGACAGGAGTGTCCACACGACCGAGACCCGGACGACTGTGATGCGACTGTGGCCGGCAGCGAGTCACTGTGTCCGTCGAGCGTCAGTCCGCACGCGATCCGGCGCGGAGCCATCACGCACCATCTGAACAGTGACGTGCCCGAGACTGCCGTCGGTGACAGGGCGAATGTCAGTCTGAACGTGCTGGAGAACCACTACGACCAGCGGTCGAAACGGGACAGGATGGAAAGCGCCGGGAGCACCTCGACGACATCTGAGGCGCTGACTCCACTCTCGTCTTCCCATATGTTTTTGCATATTAGACAAATAGTTGCAGATCATGCAAAATGATGCGCGCGTCTCGTTCGACTTACCCCTTCCGGACGAGCGCGTGTTTCGGTACGCCTCGATGGAGGATGTTCTCCATCACCTGGTGAACAGTCCACACGAGCGGTTCACGATGCAGCATCTGGCCGACCTGACCGGGTACGACTCCTCGACCGTCTACCGGTCCGTGGACCTGCTCGAGAAACTCGGAGTCGTGACCGTGAGCGACGAGCGGCCGAGTCGCGTCTCGATAGACCCAGACCACATCGACTGTGACGACCCGTTGCTGCTGGTCCCCCAGCAGGAGTTCCAGCGGCCCATTCGTGCGTATCTAGACGCACTCCGCGACCGGGTGGCCGAGACTGTGGAAATCGAGGAACTGGCCGGTGTTGTCCTCTTCGGTAGTGTCGCACGCGGCGACGCGGACCGGGCGAGCGACATCGACGTGCTCGTCGTCGTCAAGGGGAGCAAAACGCACGGGCGTCGCGTCGCCACTGCGGTCGCCAGGGAGAGCGAAGACGAACGATTCGACGGAGACCGATACGAGTTCGAGGTGCTGGTCGAGACCACAGAGAGCGCGAAGCGGGTAGGGGGTGAGCTGACGGAAATTTTCGATGAGGGGTTGATTCTCCACCGTTCGACGGCGCTCGAAGGAGTCAGAGACGAAGTGTACCGCGACGAGGAGGTGTCAACCGATGCCGATTGACGTCGACGACATCGAGAACGAACTGGAGGCTGCCGAGTGGGCCTTCGAAGAGGGAGGACAAACTCCCGAAGCGGGGCTTGACGTCGCGGACGCCGGACTCGTCCAGTTACGGAAGGCCTGTCGGTCGCTGGCCGGTGCCGAGCAGTTGCTCGATTCCGGCCACTACACGCTCGTCATCGAAGCGACCCTCACCTCCATCGAGAAGCCGCTGCTGTTCTGGCTCGTTCGGGAGGGCCACCACGATCCTTCACAGCCGCCACAATCACATACGACTGCCATTCACCGGAGTGTCGACATGGGGCTCGTCAGCGAGAACGTCGGCAGCCGCCTCGTCGACCTGTGGGAAGCGAACCGCGCCCGAACGTACTACCAGGACGCCATCGCAACCGAACAGCGTGCGGACGAACTCTTCGAGTTGGCGCAATCGCTTCGCCGACAGATACTGCGACTGGCAGGCGTCGACCACGAGTGTGTCTGTTGAGTACGATATCGCCAGCCGGCAGAGCGCACCTCGAAACGATACGTATCGGGCGTCCAGACTATGGATGCGAGGGAGTATTCACGCCGAGACAGTGACTCGATTCATCACGTAGTTAGGTGTCGATGGTTGGCTTGCAGTGGTGAACTCTGGTGATGGATTCCGTGGTGCTGGCCATACGGCGATATCGAGGACTTATTCAAGGACCACGACGACGCAGAATTGATCCAGATCGATGTCCCGATCCGTCTCCGTTAATAAAACAATATCCCCCGCTTTGTGACGCAGCAGCCAGGGAACCGCCCGAGTCACCGCGCAGCAGTAGCGTATTCCCACAGCCAATACGGAGTTCTTGAGGCGGATCGCTACGGAGAGTCGAGAAAAGCAAGACGATCTAACGGACAGAAGTCTCGGGACTCAGACGTGCGGAGTCGCGGATGAGGTTCGCGAACTGGACGAATTCATGCGATTGAAAACAGTCCCCAGAAGACCGCACGACTACGTGTGGTTGACTGTCAAAACGTGTTCAAGAGCCGCTATAGTCGCGGTCAGAACGTGATGATCTCGTAGTCGTCGTCGACGAGCGAGCGGATGCTCGGGTGGCCGTCGTGGTCGTCGAGGGTCACGACACCGGCGTCGGCGACTGCGTCCTCGACGCCAAAGGCACCGGCACAGAAGTCACAGACCGACGTGTCGTCACGCACGGCCTGGTAGAGGTCGTGGTAGTCGCTGTCCTCGTCTTCGAGTTTCGGGATCCACTGTGTCCCGGCACCGTCGAAGATGAGTTCGACGTCGTCGCCCTCGGTCTCCGCGAACTCCTTGGCTGTCTCGAGACCGTTGACCAGTCGGCCAGTGTCTGTGTGCGATTCCGTTCCGGCGAGAATCAGGATTGCTGCGTTCGTCATTGCAACTGTCGATAGGAGCGGTATCCACAAAAGCGCGCCCGAACGTCCCGGTAAGGAGGTTACACTGATGTCATCAGTCAGTGGTGGTGGTCGTGCCCGCCGTCGCCGCGGCTGAACTGTCCGGAGAACGCTCGCTGTACCACCTCCGGGAGCGCGGGATGGATGTGGACCGCGTCCCTGATGTCCCGGACCGTTCCGGACCCCGATTTCATCGCCACGACGACTTCCTGCACGAGCGTCGACGCCTCGGGTCCGATGACGTGACAGCCGAGGATCTCGCCCTCGAGGTCGATGAGCACTTTGACGAACCCCTCGGCTTTCATCGCGTCGCCGCGCGCGGTGTCTTCGTACCGGTAGGTGTTGCTCGCGTACTCCTGGTCCCGTTCGCGGAGGTCCTGTTCGAGCGCGCCGACACCGGCCACCTCCGGCGAGGCGAACACGGCAAACGGCATCGCGCTGTAGTCCACCGCCTGGGGGTCGTCACTGAAGATGTTCCTGGCCGCTGTGCGGGCCTCGTGGTTCGCGCTGTGTTTCAGGAGATACTCGCCGACGATGTCGCCCAGCGCCCACACACTCTCGGCGTCGGTCCGGAGGTACTCGTCGGTCTCGACGAAGCCGCGGTCGTCCGTTTCGACGCTCGTCGCATCGAGGTTCAGCGTATCGGTGTTCGGAACTCTGCCCGTGGCGACGAGCAACTCGTCCCCCGTCACGGTTACCGACCCTGCCCCAGCCACGACGCCGCCGTCGTCGCCGTACTCGTACGGGAGCGCTTCGACGGTGACCTGCCCGTCACGTTCGGTCACCGACGTTGCAGCGTGGCCGGTATAGACAGTAAACCGGTCGGCGTAGCGGTCGGTGAACGCTTCGGCCACCTCCTCGTCGGCTTCCGGGAGCAGGGTCGGCCGGCGACCGATGATCGTGACCTCACTGCCGAAGGTTCCGAAGAAGTGGCCGAGTTCGGCGGCGATGTACCCGCCGCCGACGACCACGAGGTGGTCGGGCGGCGTTTCGAGTTGGAGCGCCTCGGTGCTCGTGAGGTAGTCGACATCGCCGATACCGTCGATGTCGGGGATTCCTGGTCGAGTCCCGGCAGCGATGAGGACCGTCTCCGCCCGGAGTCGGGCGCCGTCGTCGTCGCCGCCGGACAGTTCGACTGTCCGTTCGTCGACGAATCGTGCTTCGCCGTCGTACAGTTCGTGTTGCGACGACGACCGCAGGCCGCGTCGGATCGATTCCGAATCGTCCTGTACCTCCTCGTTGACTTCCCGAACGATGTCCGCGAAGTCGACGCCCTCGACGGTCGCGTCGATGTTGAACTCGCCGGCGTGCTCGACGGTTTCGAGCACGTCCGCGTGATAGAGGAGGAGTTTCGACGGGATACAGCCCCGGTTCAGGCAGGTCCCGCCGAGCGGCCCCTTCTCGACCACTGCGACCGACTGACCCTGATTTGCTGCGACGTTCGCAACGTCGAGGCCGGACCCCGAGCCAATGACCAGGAAATCGAATTCGTCCATATCGGCCTCTGGTGAGCGAGACTAATGAACAGCCAGTAACGGATCGGTAAGCTACTCGACGACCGGGGACGGGATCGCCGGTCCATCATCCCTCGTGAACCGCCTCGGGGTCAAGCGCCGACCGTGCCACCGAGACCCGAAGGTTATCCCCTCGGCCGCCGTACGAGGGGTCGTGAGATCCGGGCTGGACTCCGGTAATCGTTCGATAGTAATTCGACGCTCACCATCTATCCCCTGGACGATGTCGCGGAAACGGTGGACACACGATACACGACGGATGAGGCAAGGGGGGACGGAGAGGGGCGACGGGACTGTTTACGACTGGTGGAGTCGCCACCCGCGAGCGCTCGACCTCCTCTACGAACTGGCCTTTCTCGGTCGCGAATCGACGTTCCGGCAGCGCGCGATCGAGACACTCGATCCTGGTACGGGCGAAACTGTCCTTGAAATGGGCTGTGGCAACGGGAACAGTTTTCCGGCGTTGCGAGCGGGTGTCGCTTCGAGCGGATCGGTTTTGGGCTTTGACGTGAGCGGTGGAATGACCGGGGCCGCTCGAAAACGTATCCGTGAGGCTGGATGGGAGAACGTACACGTGGTCCGTGGCGACGCACGTCGACTACCGGTGGCCGACCGAGCGGCCGACGCGGCATACGCGTCGATGTCTCTCAGCGCTGTTTCCGACCCACACGGCGCGGTCGAGTCGATACGGGACGCACTCCGGCCCGGTGGTCGATTCGTCGTCCTCGACGCGCAACCGTTCCGGGGGTGGCCCTGGCGGCTACTCAACCCCTGTCTCGTTCCAATCGCCCGACGGACGACCGAGTGGGTGCCCGAGGTCGATCTTCCGGACACGCTCCGGCAAGTATTCGCGGAGGTCTCCATCTCGACGTTTAATGGCGGCTCGATTTTCGTCGCGGTCGCACGGAAACGGCCGGGGTAGCGGTCGGCGAGAGAGCGTTCAGGACCGCTTCGTGGCAACGATAGAGACGTAGCCGATCTGCCCCGACTCGATCGCTGCCTCAAGTTCTCGAACGCCGTCACGAAGGTCACTACCCTGTTCACCCAGAACACCTGCTAATCGCTCGTAGTCGATCGCTTCACGGATTCTGTCCCGCATCTCGATCAGATCGTCCGGGTGTGTCTTCGTTTCCTGGATCTCGAAGCCGGTGCGTTCGACCGACCGGCGAATTTGTCCCCGCTCGCGCTGGCCGTCGAGACAGACCAGTCGGTCGATCGGAGGGGGGAGCGTCGGCGGGTCGCCCGTGACCGTTACGTCCGACAGGCCGAGGCGGCCACCGGGTTCAAGTACGCGACTGGCGTCACGGAGCGTCCGTTCGAGGTCCGGCGCGAGACAGAGCACGCACTCGCCGAGCACCACGTCGAACGCCCCGTCCCGGAACGGAAGCGTCGTTATGTCCCCGACGACGGCATCCCCGGCGCTCGGGTCACGGTCGAGCCCGACCGGTCGAGCTCCGCGTTCCCGGGCGAGTCGGAGTGTCCCACCGCGCCCGCAGCCCACGTCGAGTACGGCGGTTTCGTTCCCGACTGCGGTCCGGTCGAGGAGTTCCTCGGTCGCGGCTCGCCCGCCGGGATGGAGCGGTCCGTCGACGAGGGCGTCAAGCGTCCGCCAGGGGTTACCGCCGAGAACGTCGAGTGGATGCGACACGATTCAGCCTCCGTGGTCCGATTTCCCGCCGTCGGTCGTCGGGGTCGCTGTCGTGTCCGTCGCTGTCGTGTCCGTCGGTGTGTCGTCGGTTCCGTCACGCCCGCCCCATTCGTGCTTGTTCCGCAACGCGTACTGACCCTCTTCGTCCGTCATGTTGTACGCACAGAATGGGACAAGGTCCCCGTCGGGAGTCGGGACCGATATGCAGCAGTTGTCCAGTCGGTTCACGTCCGCCGCATCGGCGTCCATGAAGCCGGTAAGCGTCACGGGTAACACGTCACCGTCGCCGGGAACGTCGAAGCCACAGCAACCGCTCGCTACCTCGACGGTCTCGTGCCCGACGGGCGTCCCCGCCAGCAGCTCCATCCAGTCGGCTTCGTCGACGAGACCGGAGAGCGTCTCCCAGTTGTCGAGGTCGAGCAGGCCCGTCAACGGGAAGACGCCGCCTTCCCCGTTGGGCATGACGGCCGTACTCATCTGGCAGTACGAGGAACAGCAGGGCACCGGCAGGAAATCGCGAGGTTCGAGCGCCTCGATCCCCGCTGCCAGTTTGCGTGCCGCTTCGTCGAGGGAAAACCGACCGTCGTGTTTCTCGTAGCGGCCGAAGTGGGCCACCGGCTGGAAGTTGACCGACTGGACCACGTCGAGGTTGTCCAACGCGAACCGAACGATATCGCCCATCTCGTCGTCGTTGACGCCCGGGACGACCGTCGGAACCAGAATGACGGGGAGGTCGGCTCGTCGGCAGGCGTCCAGTGCCCCTCGTTTGACCTCAAGGAGATCGACGTCGCGGATCGCTTCGTACGTTTCGCTGGTGACCCCGTCGAACTGCAGATAGACCGCGGTCACACCGGCGGTTGCCAGCCGCTCGGCGTATCCGTTCTGGCGTGCGAGATTGATACCGTTCGTGTTCACCTCGACGTGTTCGAACCCCATGTTCCGGGCCTGCTCGACGAGTTCGGGGAGTTCGTCGTGCACGGTCGGCTCACCCCCCGAGAACTGGATCGGCCTGGTCCCACCTTCGGCCGTGACGGTCTCGAGAAGATCGACGACCTCGTCGAAGGGAAGTTGCTTGCCGCCCGGACCCGAACTGGCGAAGCAGTACGAACACGAGAGGTTGCAGTCCTGCGTAATCTCGACGACGGCGAGGCAGGCGTGATCGCCGTCGACAGTCAGGTCGTCACTGGCTGTCCCCCGGTTCGCGGGACCGAAATCGGCAGCCCACTCCCAGTGGTCGAGCGATTTCCAGATCTTCCGACTCGATGATCCATGCTCGGGGCACGACCTCGTCAGGTAGACGGCGTCGCCGCCGGTCTCGTACGTCCCCGGCACGCGTTCGAGACAGGTCGGGCACAGACTCGTCGTCGTTCCCAGGCTCGTCCGCTCGTGACTCATACCGGAGACACGGCCAACGGCCTGCTAAAAGTAGGCGTTACCTCGCGGAAACCCGGTCGCCATTCCACACTCCCTCTCCAGTCGCCATTCCACACTCCCTCTCCAGTCGCCATTCCACACTCCCTCTCCAGTCGTGACGCCCGTCGAGTTCGCGCTCCGGTTGTGTGTCCCCAACGCGACGTGCCGAAACCGTGGTGTACCCCGGGTTCGAACAACGTCTATCTATATGCGTAGCGCCGAGGACGTCGCGGAACTCTCGTACGAACTTCTGTCGGCAGTCAAGCGTGACGAGCAGAGCGAGACGTACCTGTCGCGGATCGCCGACCTGGACGAGTCGAGTCTGGCCGCACTCGACACCGATGAGAGCGCCGCCAAGGCGTTCTGGATCAACCTCTACAACGCCGCTGTCCAGTACACGCTGGACCGCGATCCGTCGGTCTACGGGAACAGGCGACGGTTTTTCCGTCGTGATCGGATCTCCGTGGCCGGAAGCCGACTCAGTCTCGACGACATCGAACACGGGGTCCTCCGGTCCTCGAAGTGGAAATACGGGCTGGGCTATCTCCCGCGGCCGTTCCCAAGTGGGTTCGAGCGGTCCCACCGCCTGTCCGAGGTCGACCCCCGCCTCCACTTCGCGCTTAACTGCGGCGCCGAGAGCTGTCCGCCCATCGTCGCGTACACCGCAGGTAGACTCGACGAGGAACTCGAAACGAGCACCCGGTCATTCCTTGACGGGGCCGCCCGGTACGAACCCGAGGCGAACGAAGTAACGGTTTCGCGGCTGTTCCTGTACTATCGGGGTGATTTCGGCGGCCGCCAGGGGATATATTCGTTTCTCGAGATGTACGGCGTCATCGGCGAAGGGGAGCGTCCCCGGGTGCGGTACGACGCGTACGACTGGACCGTACATACGAGGAAGTTCCGGACCGCGCGAACGTGACTCCGGGCCGTCAAACGCCGTTGGCGCTCTCGGTCCTGATACCCGTTGGGGATCCCGTGCCCGTCGGTTCCCCGGGCCTACCGCCTGTTCCAGTACCCGGTTACCATCGACACACCGGGTTACGGAGAACTGACAGCGGTATTATATCGATCGAAGTAGTTCGTCGTAGTATGGCTATCACGCGCACGGGAGACCGTTGGACGGTCGAAATCGACGACGGCGTTATGATCTGGGAGTTCCTCCCGGGGATGGAACTGTCGTCCTTCGGCGACGAGGCCTACGAGACGTTCGAAGAACTGCTCGACCGCGAAACTATTACGGGGATGGTGACGGTCGTCAAACTCGACGACCCGTTCTCGCCGGCGGTGTTCGACGTGTGGGAGCAATCGGCCCAGCGGGCCAGTATGGCTGGAATCGAGCGCTGGGCGGTCGTCGCCGACGGTATCAAGGCCATCTCGCTCCGCGGTAAGGTCGACACCGCTGGACTCGAGGTCCTGACGACCGAAGACCGGACCGAAGCGGTCGAGTGGGCGCAGACAGCGTAACCCGATCGGCCGATTCCTGCCAGGGAATAGTACGGATCAACCAGCGTGTCATAGAAAGCTTCCCACGGAATTCGTGAATCGGTCAGTTCAGAGGAACGGTGTACCACTTCAGTCGGATACCTATCGGCTATCTGCCAGATATGGTTTGGAAGATATAGAGGATGTATTCATCATTCGACCCCGACATCACAGATCCCGAAGCATACTCTGACTGATAATAGCAGACTTAATGATTCATTTCCACATGGTTCCATCCGCTCTCAGCCATCTCACTCCGGGAGGGGGAGTTCCACGACGAAGACCGATCCGTCGGGATCGTTGTCTTCGACCCATACCTCGCCGTTATAACTGGTGACGAGTGTCTCAACAAGGTACAGTCCCATCCCGGTTCCTGAACTGTCTAGGCCTCGTTCCCCTTTGCCGAAGATGGTCTCTTTCTGGTCGTCAGGGATGCCAGGGCCGTTATCTGCGATCCGGACTGTCACTGTTTCGTCTTGCTCAGTCGCCGAGATCGTTACCTCAGCTACATCCTTATCGTTGTGCTGAATCGCGTTTTTCAAGAGATTGCTGAAGACCGATGAAAGCATCTCGGTCGCGGTAATTCGAACCGAGGGAATCGGTGTCCCATACGTGATTGCTGACTCGGGATACGAAGATTGCACTTCACTGACTTCGTTTTCGAGGGTAGTTTTGAGATTGATTCGTTCCGTTTCCGCTGAGTCCGACAGCATCACATCGGCCATTTCTCGTGCTGTCTCCGTGAGTTCGACGGCATGCTCAGCACTCTCTGCTATCGTTGTGATGTGGTCTTTCGCCTCCTCGGTTTCACACGTGTCTCTGTGGAGGCTGGCATACGCGGTGACAAGTTGCAAGTCGTTACGTACATCGTGTCTGAGAACCTGATTCAGGACTTCGAGATTATCCCGTTGCTCTTCGAGTTTACGTTCGTACTCCTTGCGCTCGGTGATGTCTCTGACCAGTTCGTGTAAGACTGGTTCGCCATCCAACTCGAACCGACTGAGTTTCACTTCAGCAGGGAACTCAGTCCCGTCACTCCGTGTGTGAATCCACTCGAAAAACGCTTCTCCCTCTTCGAAAGCCGTCTCGATTCGGTCCTCCGCAGCTTCTTGTGAGTCCGTTCCATCGGGTTGTGTCTGCGGTGATAGCTCCCACGGTGTATATTCGGTAAACGCCTCTACGGAGTCAAATCCGAATAGCTCCAGAGCCATTTCGTTGCAGTCGATGAACCCCTTCTCGTTGAGGAGTATGACCGGGTCACGCGTGTCTTCGAACAGGCTCCGATACTTGGCTTCACGATTTTCGATTTCGCGCTCGTACTCCTTGCGCTCGGTGATATCTCTCACCAGCGCCCGTAGGACCGGGTCGCCATCCAATTGGAGTGAATTGAGTTTTACGTCCGCATAGAATTCTGTTCCATCTTTCCGTGTATGGACCCACTCGAAAAACGCTTCTCCCTCCTCCTTGGCTGTCTCTATGTGGGTCTGTGCAGCTTCTTGTGAATCCGTTCCATCGGGTTGTGTCTCCGGTGATAACTCCCCCGGTGTATATTCGGCAAACGCCTCTACGGAGTCAAATCCAAATAGCTCCAACGTCATCTCGTTACAGTCAAAAAACCCATCTTCGTCGAGGAGCATAATCGCGTCACGCGCGTCTTCGAACAGGCTCCGATACTTGGCTTCACTCTGTTCGAGTTCACGCTCGTACTCCTTGCGGTCGGATATATCACGCACAGTAGCAATAACGTACTCACCTTCATCAAGCGAGAGTGGTGTAAGTCGTACTTCGACCGGGAACGTTGTGCCATCTGCCCGTTTGTTTCGCCACTCGAATCGAATGGAGCCTTCGTCTCTGGCTTGTTGGATGCGGCTGGTCGCCTGATCAAGGGAGTACTCGGGGGTGTCAGGACTGACGATTTCAATCGCGTGTCCGACAAGCTCGTCTCGGTCGTAGCCATGTATCTCTGTAAATGCGTCATTCACATCACGAATCATCCCCGTGTCCGCATCATGTACCACAACTCCGGCAGAAATCGTGTCAACGACCGTTGACGCGAGAGCGGTGTCCATACTTATTTTGTTGATATACACAACAATTAATAATGTTGGGGGAGATTCCGTTGAGATGAAAATAGACAACAAAGACTTGTTTTGAGGCTTTGTAGCTGTAATATGTCGTTTGTTGTCCCGTTTGACGGAAGTGACCTTGCCGAAGCCGCACTTGTTCGTGCGGTCGAATTCAGTCAGACTTTGGAAGAACCCGTTGTCGCTGTAACTGTTATTCCGAAAGGGGATACAGAGTACGCGAGGGAACACGGCTGGATTGGTCCCGACGATCCGTTTGAGATGAACAGAGTTGTGGAAACCTTGCACGAACAGGTTACTAACCTTGCCCCCTCTGCTGATTTCCGTCATTTGACTGTAGATAAGTACGCTCCACCAGGAACGATTGCGTCCAAATTGCGTCGTTTTGCGACAAGTGAAGACACGTCGATGGTTTTTATCGGCAGTGAGAATGCGGGGAGTATGGTAACAGGTCTTAGCAGTGTGGGGGGAGCTGTTGCGGCAGAAGACAGCTATGATGTTGTTATCATCCAGAATAGAATGCCTTCAAAAGTCGAGGCTGTTAGAAGTTTGTCACCATATGAAAAGCCCAAATCCGACTTCTATCTATCATAGTCGCCTAAACACACAGTGGGCGCCCCTCTAAATTGTCGTTATTTCTACCGGTATGATCATTTCAGACGGTCCGTGACTTCTCTGTATCGACCGATTCTCTTCGCCTACTATCCGAGCAGATCGTACTGGAAGATACGCGCCCTGTATCTTGCACGACCCCCGAGAATCTCTACCGTATCTGGTAAGACTCACAGTGATAACTCCGCACGCTTACTGAGCGGCTGTTTCGATCTGGACCTTGTCGAAATCAATTCCGTGTGAATGTTCTATGATACGCTTCGGATCAACTGCTGGAACTGGTTGTCCGTGTCCCGTATTCGACCGGAACGAGTGCGTATGCGGTCGCGTTTCGAGCGAGCGCCTCGGTCGTGGTGTACTCGTCGGTCCCGTGTGCCGTCTGGGTCCCGAACCCGAATTCGACGGTCGGAACGCCGTCGTGTCTGAGGACCTTGGCGTCGCCACCACCGGTCGCACTGCGTCGATACACTGTATCGTCGACGACGCACTCGGCGGCGCTCGCGCTGGCCTCGACAAGCGGGCTGTCGAGGGACTCGTAGCTCCCGCGGGTCCACGAGACGTCCGTGATCTCCACCCCCTCCATTCCGCCGAGACACGCACGGATAGCGGCGAGCGGGTCGCGCGTGTCGACGCCCGCAGTCAGTCGGATGTCCACGCGGGCACAGGCCGACGCCGGAACCGTGTTGATCGCCGTCCCACCCTCCACGATACCGAGGTTGATCGTCGGATACCGGTAGAGCCGGCGTGTCGCGTCAGCGCCGGCCTCCGGTTCGTAGAACCCGACGGACTCCTCGATGATGTCGTCCATCGCGGTATCGATCGGCAGTTCACGCTCGCCGAAATCGGTCCGTAACTGTTCGACTGCGTCGGTGAGGCGGTCGATAGCGTTGTCGCCGATCATCGGTCGCGACCCGTGGGCGGCCGTCCCCGAGGCCTCGATGGTCAGCCAGATGTTTCCGCGGTCGGCGACGGAGACGGAGTACCGGCCGGCACGCGAAGTCGTTTCACCGACGACGCAGGCGTCGGGGTCGAACGCATCGGTCTCCATGACCGTCGTCAGCCCGGCGTCGCCGCCCGTCTCCTCGTCGCTCACGAACGCGAACTGCAGTGTTAGCGGCGGCTCGGTGTCCGTCCGGTCGTAGGCGAGTGCGACCTGGAGCATGGCCGCGACGGCGCCTTTCATGTCCGTCGTCCCTCGTCCGTAGATGCGGTCGTCGACGCGCTCGCCCAGCGGGTCGTGTGCCCAGTCGCTTTCGTCGAAGCGGACGGTATCGAGGTGGCCGTTGAAACACAGCGTCCGGTCGGACGCCCCCGGGAGCGTGGCGAGGAGGTTCGGCTTCTCGGGGTCGACCGTCACCCGGTCGAGGTCGAGGTTCGTCGGTTCGAGCGTCGATTCAAGCCACTCGGCGGCGTCGACGGTCCCACCAGGGGGATTCTGGGTGTCGACACCGACCAGTCGCTCGGTGAACGCGTACAGCTCCGACCGGTTGGTGGCGAGATACTCCTCGACAGCGTCGGGCAGTTGTGTCGTGTTCATGACCGGGCAGTCGTCTGTCGGTCCGTCCCCCGGGTCCATTCTTCGAGCCGGAACTCTTCGTACTCGACGGTGTCGACGAGATTCCACTCGTCGGGATCCCAGTCGGGAAAGTACGTGTCGCCCTCGTACTCGCCGGGGATACGGCTCAGCACCATCCGGTCGACGTAGGGCTGGAAGAGCGCGTAGATACCACCGCCCCCGATGACGTGGGCCCGCGACGCGTCGAGCGCGTAGGCGGCCCCGACCGCATCGTCGACCCCGGCGGCGTGGTGTGCCGTCCCGACATCGTACCGGCGTTCCGAGTGACTCAGGACTATCTGTGCAGTCCCAGGGAGGTCCTCGCGCATCGATTCGAACGTCCGGCGTCCCAGGATTACCGGGTCGTCGGCGATCCGGTCCCGGTACTGTCGTCTGTCCGCCGATATCGACGGCCAGGGGAGCTCTCCGTCCCGGCCGATGACGCCGTTGTCGGCGACGGCAGCGACCGCAACCAGTTCGACGTCCCGCCCGTCGTAGGGGATCACGGAACGGTCACCGCCCGACCCCGGCGTACTCGACGCCGGTCAGGTCCGCGATGTCCCGTTTCCAACTCGTCAGGTCACGCCGTTCGAAGCCTGCGAGGCTGTCGTGTCCACAGGCACGGGCCATGACTTTCATCAGCGTGACCGTCGCCGCGAAGTAGTTGTGGAGTCCGTTCGCGGCCGAGTCGACGACGAGGCGACTCCGCAGGTCCTCGCGCTGTGTTGCGATCCCGACGGGACAGTTGTTGGAGTCACAGGCGCGCATTCCGAGACAGCCGATGGCCTGCATCGCGGCGTTCGCGACGGCGACGCCGTCCGCGCCCAACGCCATTGCCTTGATAAAATCCGACTCCGTGCGCAGGCCGCCAGTGGCGATCAGCGTCACGTCGTCCGCACGGCGCTCGTCGAGGTGGTCCCGTGCCCGGGCGAGGGCGCCCATCGTCGGCACGGAGATGTTGTCCTTGAACACGTCCGGTGCGGCGCCGGTCCCGCCGCCGCGGCCGTCGAGGATGATGTAGTCAGCGCCCGCCTCGAGTGCGAAGTCGATGTCGTCCTCGACATGCTGTGCCGAGAGTTTGAAGCCGACCGGGATACCGTCGCCGGCTTCGCGGACGCGGTCGGCCATCTCGGCGAAGTCAGCCGGAGTTTCGAGGTCCGGGAACCGCGCCGGACTCACCGCGTCGGTCCCCGGTTCGAGGTCCCGGACTTCGGCGATGCGTCCCTGGACCTTCTCGCCGGGGAGATGGCCGCCGGTACCGGTCTTGGCGCCCTGTCCGGCCTTGAAATGGAACGCCTGGACCTTCCGGACGTGGTCGATGTCCCAGCCGAACTTCCCGGTGGCGTACTCGTAGAAATACCGGGAGTTCGCTTCCTGTTCTTCCGGGAGCATCCCGCCCTCGCCGGAGCAGACGCCCGTCCCGGCGCGCTCTGCCCCCGTGGAGATGGCTATCTTTGCCTCCTCGCTGAGCGCACCGAAGCTCATGTCGCTGACGAACACCGGGATGTCGAGTTCGAGCGGGCTCTCCGCGCCCGGTCCGACGGTCAGTCCGGTGTCGACGGGGGCCTCGTCGGAAAGCGGTGTCCGGGCGAGCTGTGCGGTCTGGATCTGCAGGTCGTCCCACGAGGGGAGTTCGGGGCGGGGAACGCCCATTGCCGACACCGGCCCGTGTTCGCCGATGCCCTCCGGCCCGTGCTGGGCGAGTTGCTGGATGTAGTGGGTGTGGGGTTCCTTCTCGTAGTCGGGGTCGCCGTAGAACTCGGGGTTCGTGGTGCTGTCGGCCTCCTCGGGGTCGCCGTAGGGCTGTGGGTTGTCCGCGGCCCAGGCGCGCACCGCGGCGGCGTCGACGTAGACGGCGTCGTCGCGCTCGTCGACGGCGGCCGGGAACGTCGCGAGTTCCTCGCCGTTGTCGTACTCGCTGACGCCCGTATCGAAGCGGTAGTCCCAGCCGTGGACGCCACAGATGAGGTTCTGTCCGTCGACGTGACCGTCGGCCAGCAGGACGCCGCGGTGCAGACACCGGCCGTAGAGGACCGACACCGACTCGCCGTCCCTGACGACGACGAGGTCGACCTCGCCGACACGAGCGTGTGTCGGGTCGCGGTCGTCGAGTTCACTCCAGGTAGCGACGCGTTCGGGGTCGTCGAATGCCTCCGCGCTCATTCGTCCGGTCAACGACGATTCGCCAATATAAGTGTAGCTTACGCCAGGGTTAGCGTAAATATAGGTGGCTGTCACCCGTCGGCGTGACCGAATGCCCTGTGGGTACGTCGACGGAGACGACGAGCGAGGCCCCTGCCCGCGCCCGACACGCGACGGGGGCGAGTGGTGTCCGCTCCACGCCGGGTCGGCAGCGAACGTCGAGGTACCAGCCTCGGCGGTGCGGGCCGCGGTCTGTGCGGACCTCCACAGTGACGAGGAACGCCGCCTCGAGTACGCCGGCGTCACGCTCCCGTCACTCGACCTCTCGGAGCTGGCCATCGACAGCGCCGGGCTCTCCGCGGTCCGCTTTTGCGACTGCCGAGTCGACGGGACGGTGGACTTCTCCGGGTCAGTGGTGGAGCAACCCATCGTCTTCGAGAACTGCACTTTCGGCTGACTCGACGCGAGCGACGCGACCGTTACTGCCGACGTGACCGTCACCGACAGCCGCCTCGGGGAGGGAACCACCGGAACGTGTCTCACGTTCCGGCGTGCGAGCGTCGAAGAGTCGCTCTCGCTGGACGGAGTCACCGCGAAGGGGAGCGTCGAGTTCGCGAGCTTCGCCGTCGAGACGTGGCTCGAACTCGACGGCGTCTCCGTTACCGGCGGGGCCCACTTCCCGAACGCGACGGTCGAGCGGGGGCAGGTCGTCGACAGTTCCTTCGGCCGCTCGGTCCAGTTCACGGGACTCGACGCGCGCCAGTTCACTGTCGAGCGGGCCCGCTTCGCGCAGTCGCCACGGTTCGACGACGCCACACTCGGGATGCTCCGCTTCCGTCCCACTGGTGACGTGGAGTGTCGGCTGACGGGAGCGAGCATCGACACCGGGCGACTCACACAACCGGAGGACGGGCGGGCGCTCTACGACCTGACCGACGCGACGCTGGGCGATGTCAGTATCGACTGTTCGAGCGACACGCTCGACCGCTACCGGTTCTACCGGACCCGTTACGACGGCTTCCCCTTTGCCGCCTACCGCTCCTTCCTCCGGGAGAACCGCTGGGCGCTCCACGAGTACGCGGGCGACCCCGAGACTGAGGCCGACCTCGACGGCCTGGAGCGCACCTATCTCGAAGCCAGACAGGGGGCAAGCGACGTGGGCGACCACGAGAACGCGGCGGCGCTCTTTCTCAAGGAGATGCGGTATCGCCGACAGCGGTACGCCGGCCACGCCCGCGACGCGGCGCACTCGCCGGCCCACCGGTTTGACGCCGCCCTCCGGTGGGCGACGAGCGCGTTTCTCAATCTCGTCTCCGGCTACGGCGAGCGACCGCAGCGAACCGTCCTCGCGTCGCTGGGGGTCATCGTCGGGAGCGCACTGCTGTATCCGGCGCTGGGCGGCCTTCGTGACGACGCGACAGTCATGACCTACGCCAGCGACGGTCCAGTCGTGGTGGCGGAGGGGCTGTATTTCAGCGTCGTCACGTTCACCACGCTCGGGTACGGCGACCTGGAGCCGGTCGGACCGGCCGCACGGACGCTCGCGGGCGCTGAAGCGCTCTCGGGCGCGTTCCTGGTGGCCCTGTTCGTCTTCGCGCTCGGCCGGCAGGCGACGCGCTAACTGCAGGCTTCGACACTGCTATAGTGCACTCGGACGCGGTCACTGTATCCACCAAGGCCCGGAGTTCAGGAGGACCGAAGTCGCTACGAGGTCTCGATGGTGGTCTGGGGCTGCTCGACGGACTGGACGTTCGTCACCTCGAACCGGGCGCCACCGTCGTCGCCCTTCGTTGCTTCGACCACCCACCCGTGGGCCTCGGCCACCTGCCGGACGATGTTGAGACCGAATCCTGTCCCGTCCTCCGCGGTCGAATACCCCGCCTCGAAGACGTCGTCGCGGTCCTCTGGCGGGATACCCGGTCCGTCGTCGGCGACGTAGAAGCCGTCCGGAAGTTCGCCGACGGTGACCGTCACGTCCGCTCCCGCGTGCTCGATGGCGTTGCGAAACAGGTTTTCGAAGAGTTGCCGGAGACGACTTCGGTCGGCCGTGACCCTCCGGTTGAGTTCGACCGCGAGCGTCGCGTCGGCTGTCGCGACGGTTTCCCAGGCCGCCGAGACGACACTCCCCACCTCGACGAGTTCGGGGTCGTCGACCTCCCGGCCGCTGCGCGCCACCGCCAGGAGGTCTTCGACGAGCGCGTCTATCCGGTCGAGCGACCGTACCGCGACGTCGAGGTGTTCGCTGTCACACGTCGAGCCTGCTAGCTCGACCCTGCCGCGGGCGACGTTCAGCGGGTTGCGGAGGTCGTGACTGACGACACCGGCGAACTCCTCCAGGCGCTCGTTGCGCTCTTTGGTCTCTTGGTGTCGGATCCGCTGGCGCTCGACCTCGACTGCTTTTTGGACCGCCTGGGCCTCAAAGAGCCCGATACCGAGTCCGGCGGCACCACCAACGCCGGCGGCCCACAGCGCCCACATTGGATCGTTGTACAGCGATCCGGTCCCCCAGACGGCGATCATGGCCAGGTTCAGCCCGAAAAACCCCGCGAGACCGCCGCCGAACCACTTCGCGATACGCGGATACCGCTCTCGTGAGAGGTCCGTGCGCTTCAGCCAGTACCCACCCGCGAAAATCATGAGTTGAAACGGCCCCTGAGTTAGAACACTCATCGCGAAATCCTCGAAGGCGACCGTCGTCGAACTGAACTCGCTGACCCCGACCGAGACGGCCACCAGCAGGGCGAACAGCGTCGATGCCGCGATCTGGAGGGCGAGCGGAAAACGCCGCCAGCGGTCGTGTCCCCCTGTCTCCGACTCCATTGGGGTTGATAATGGTTAATATCGCATTTAAATATTTGGGCGACAGCGGTTCGCTGTCGGTAGTGACTGCGCGCGTGGTGGCGAGTCGCGACGGTGTAACCGGGACCCCAGCAGCCGTCGGCACCGGTTCGACCACACAACATGTGGTCGAACCGGTGCCGACAACGATCCGGATCAGTCACGCCTCCGCGCCGGGCTCACCGCCGCCCGCGAGTCCAGTCACGTCGAGCGCCACCGGCATGAGCAGGCCCTGGACGACCAGACTGAGGAGCGCGACGCCGAACACCATCGTCTCCAGAGGTCGGCCGTTCGCGACGCCGTCGGGAACCGCGAGGACGAGCGCCACCGGGACCACGGTGTGGAGACCGCCCCAGACCATGATGTGCTGACACCGCGCCGGGACGGGGTCGCCCGAGAGGGCGTTCGTGGCGGTCACAATCGGGTAGATGGTGAGCGCACGGACGGCGAGCACGAGCACCGCTGCGGCGGCGATCAGTCCCGCGTGGTCGAGGAACTCGGTCAGCGCGACGGTCGACCCGATGAGCACGTACAGAACGGTGGTCACGAGGAAGGCGAGCGTGTCCCAGACCTCCTGGACGGTGTGTTCGGGGTCGCTCATGCCGGCGTGGGTCTCCTCGTGGGCGCCCATTGCCAGGCCCGCGCCGACCGTCGCCAGCACGCCGCTGAGATGCAGGTAGTGTTCGGCGACGAGGAACGACCCGTACGCGACGATGACAGTGACCAGGAGCACCGTCATCGTATCGGTGAGCCCGCGGACCAGTCGATGCGCGAGGTAGCCGACGACGACGCCGAGAACGAGTCCGCCCCCGCCCACGACGGCGACATCTCCCGCGAACCCCGCCAGGCCGGCCAGCGTCGCGAGGTCGCTCACCGACTCGCCGGCAGTCTGGATGGTCGCCAGGAGCATCGAGAAGATCACGATAGCGACACCGTCGTTGAGGAGGCTCTCGCCCTCGATAGTGACCGCGAGACGCTCGGCCACGTCGAACTCCTCGAACAGCGAGAGCACCGCCGCGGGGTCGGTCGGCAGGATGATCGCGGCGAACAACAGCGCGACGGGCAACTCGAACCCGAACGCGACGGTGCCCGCGAGCCCCATCACGGCGACAGCCAGCGGCAGTCCGACGAGCGTCAGAACGAGCACCAGCGGGGCGTCGTCGCGGAGTTCCCGGACGTTCAGTTCCGTCGTGCCCTGGAAGATGACCGCCGGGAGCAAGAGCAGGAAGATGACGTCCGCCGTGAGTTCGAGTCCCAGGTCCGGGCCGACCGCGGCGACGCCGAGGCCGACGGCCGCGAGAACGCTCGCGTAGGCGATTCTGTCGCGGTTGCGCACGAGCAGGCGGACGACGAGCGCGACACTCAGTACGGCGAGGACACTCGTCAGCACGGGCGCTATCTCGCTCACGCCTCAGCCACCACCTGTACGATAGCGACGCCGTTCACGCGTCACACCGGGTCCGAATCGGTCAGTATCTCGACCAGCGCCGGGCCGTCGTGGTCGATAGCCCGCTCCAGCGCCGCGTCGAGTTCGTCGTCGGACTCGACGGAGAGCCCGAGGCCGCCGCAGTTCTCCGCGAAGTCGGCGAAGCTCGGATTGACGAGGTCGGTCTGCCAGACGTCCCAGCCACCGGTGCGCTGTTCCTTGCTGATCTTCCCGAGTTCGTCGTCGTTCAGGAGAACGTGGGTGAGGTCCATGTCGTACTTGACGGCGGTGGTGAACTCGCTCATGTACTGCCCGAACCCGCCGTCGCTGGAGACCGACACCACGTCGCGGCCGGCCCAGGGCGTGTCCGACTCCTGCGTGGCGGCCCACGCGCCCAGTGCCGCCGGGAACGCGAACCCGATAGAGCCGAGATAGCCGGACATGAGCACCGACTGGTGCTCGGGTTCGAAGTACCGGCCGAACGCGTAGGTGTTGTTGCCCACGTCCACGGGGATGATAGCGTCGTCCGGGACGATCCGCGTCATCGCGTCGAAGGCCGTCGCGTAGTTGACGCCGCGTTCCGCCGGAGTCGCCCTGCGCGTGGCTTTCTCCTCGCGCCACAGTTCCCAGCGGTCGGCGAGTTCCGCCCGCTGGCTCTCGGCGGCGAGACCCCCCGAATCGGGTAGTCGGTCGAGCATCTCGGCTGCCGTCACGCCCACTTCTCCCCACACCGGCACGTCGACGCTGTGGAACTTGCCCAGCGCCATCTTGTCGAAGTCGACCTGGATGATGTCCTTGTAGGCGGCGATGCCCGTGTGGTTCGAGAAACTGGCGCCGAACACCGCGAGCAGGTCCGACTCGTTCATGAAGTGACTCGCGATGGGCGTCCCGCTGCGACCGAGCACGCCGCCGGCGAGCGGGTGCGAGTCGGGGATCTGGCCTTTCGCCTTGAACGTCGTGAGCACCGGACAGTCCAGCCGTTCGGCCAGTTCGACAACGCGGTCCATCTCGAAGCGGGCGCCGTGACCGACGACGATGACCGGACGGTCGGCGGCCTCGATCAGGTCGACCGCCTCGCGGAGTTTCTCCTCGGGCGGCGAGATGTCACGCGGCGTTCGTCGCCCCTCCGGGCTCCCGGGGTCGACGCCCTCGGCGGAGCGGGTCTGGACGTCGTCGGGGAAGACCAGGTGGGAGACGCCCCGTTCGAGGATCGCGGTCTTGGCGGCCCGTGTGGCGAGTTCGGCTGGCTGGCTGTCCGGGAGGACGGTCGCCTCGAACTCGGCCACGTCGCCGTACGCCGCCTCCAGGTCGACCTCCTGGAAGTTGCCGGTGCCGAGCACCTGGGATTCGACCTGCCCAGTCAGCGCGATGGTCGGCGAGCGGTCGACGTTGGCGTCCCACAGGCCGGTGAGCATGTTCGTCGCGCCGGGGCCGGCGATGGAGAAACACGCCGCCGGTCGCCCGGTCAGTTTGCCGTACGCGGAGGCGGCAAAGGCCCCGGCACCCTCGTGGCGGACGCCGTAGTAGGTGAGGTCCCCGAGGTCGGCCTGGGTGCGGAGCGCCTCGGCCAGACCGAGGTTCGAGTGGCCGACGATGCCCCACACCTGCCGGACGCCCCAGTTGCCCAGCGTCTCGGCGATGACATCAGACACCGTGGGGTCTCGCGGTTCCTCGGCCGGGAACCCGACGTAGATGCCGTCCTCGCGCGCCTCGACCGGGTAGGTCGTCACGCAGTCGTCGAACTCGCCGGGCGTCTCCCCCGAATCCGGGTAGAAGTCCCAGCCATGCCAGGGACACCGCAGAAGGCCGTCCTCGATAGAGCCCTCCCCGAGCGGTCCACCCTGATGCGGGCAAGCGTTGTTCAGTGCGTGGTACTCGCCCTCGTAGTGAGTCATCGCGACAGTCGTCCCGTCGCAGGTGACCTGGGCCACCCGCCCTTCGGGGAGTTCGTCCGTGTCGAGTGCCCTGTGCCAGTGGACCGTGCTCCGTGATCCGTCGTCGGGCGTCTCGGAAGCCATGCCCGTGCTGTTCCCGAGATTCCACCTAAAACTGTGGTAACGGACGGGTAAGCTCCCGAATCGACGGGGCCCTCCCGTAGCGGCCGGCGGTACGCTTCCTGTCAGTTACAGTCGAGTTCGCAGTCGTAACTACGACTGTACACCCAGTGACCGTCCGCGGCGTCGAGGGTGAACTCGGCGTACTCGAGGGAGAGGCGGGGGTCGTCGTCCCGGTCGAGCGTCTCGACGAACTGCCAGCCCCCGTCGGGTTCGGCGACAGTCGCGCGGTACTCCCACACGTGGACGTGTTCGTCGGTAACTTGCACTGCGTACGTTTCCAGAATGGCGTCCTCGCGCGGTGGCTCGGTGGCCGGAGTCTCGGTGCTAGCCATGTAGAACCACACATCACCCCGAAATAAATTCGCGATTGAGACGCGCGTGACTCGGTAACGGGGAGGTGACTGCCCCCCGGGGAGCGGTAGCTGCTGGCTGCGGAACTCCGGGAGAACGGTCGGGATACGGGATACCGGTGACTGCCCCGTGAGTCGAGAGTGAACTGTTCCCCGTAGCGATCAGGACTGGGTGCGTTCCATCTCGTAGCTGAGGCGGTGGGGCATCAGCGCCAGCGCGCGGACGATGGCCGCGAGCGCGATGAAGATGCCCAGCAGGATGTGTGCGACGCCGCCGAGTTTCAGCCAGAGCAGCGTCGAGGGCCATTTGTGGATCGCCGTGAGGTCACTGTTGAGCGCCCCCGACGTCCGCTCCGGGCCACCGCCGGCCAGACTGTGTTCCGGGTGGGTGCTGAAGAAGTCTTCCAGGAGCGGGTGGAACTCCGTCAGTTCGAAGACCAGCGCACTCCCGGCGAGGAGGTAGCCGATCACGGCGAACACCGCACCGACCATGAGCATCTTTTTGATACTGGCGACCGTCGCTTCCATCTCTTCGACCGAGCGCCGTTCGAGCTCGGCCGCGGATTCCGATTCTGACATTGCGACACCCGAACCCACCACGAAGAGCAATAAAACCGCGATTGACACGGGCGTGACCCGGTAACTGTCGGGTAACTCATATTTCGGCGACCGTGTCGGAGCGACTGTGGAGAGCCGACTGGGGCGGTCGATGCTGAACGGAAGTCGCCATGAGCGGACTGTCTCCGGCGCGGGGGTCGGCGTCCGGTTCATCTTCGTCCGTCTATCGGGAGAAACTGTCTCTGACCCTGGCGTAACAGGGCTTCCTGACCGTTACCGGGTCGAGCGGTCGTGCGCTACTGTAGAACAGACGCAGTAACAGGTCAAACATAATACCAGAGCCCATCGAGTAAAAGGTGCGACGAGGCGTCGAGGCCGCACTGTCCGTACCCCGAGACTCCCCCGGCTGGTGACGGCTCGTTGCGCCCGAACCCACCCATCCCGGTAGCGACCGACAGGACCCGGCGGTTCGTCCCCTGGCCGTTGGGACTGCCACTTCTCGCAGAAATTGCTGGCTATCGGTCAGGGTGAACTCGACGTAACACGGTAGACCAGCGGTAAGTAACACCTATTCGACGGTGCCCGAAAGGGTGCTTTAGACAGTGGTCACTCCCGATTCACGGTCGAATCTACGCATGTCTCCATCGTCTCACGCCGTCCTGGTGGAAGTGGTCGACCGCTACCGGGAGTCGGATCGTCCGGTGACACAACAGGTGATCGCCCGGTCGCTGGAGGTCCCAGAGGAGGCGCTTTCGGAACCGCTGGAGTCGCTCTGTGAGTTCGAACTCCTCGCTCGGTCGGACAGGGGGTATCGGCCGACCGTTACCGCACGCGAACTCCTCGCGCTGGGTGTCGACCTTGACGACGCGGTCGTCCTTGACCTCGTCGAGAAGTGATATCGACTCCAGGTTTCAAGACGGGCGTACTCGTACGACTACTCGTGCCCCATCAGCGCGGACGGGAAGATCCAAACCATGACTAACGAGGACGGATCGGAGGAGATGCCGAGTTCGTTCGGGAAAATCGACCGAGACGACGACGGGGATCAGGTCAGCCTCGCCGACCGCGAGTACGCGATTTATCGGTGTCAGGACTGCCGAAACGTCGTTCTCACGATGCAGGACTGTGACGGAGGGATGACCTGCCACGACGAACCGATGGAGCGCGTGACGGAGACGAAACTCGATATCAGGCCGCCCGATATTCGACAGGTGTTGCTCGACGCCTTCGGACTCCCGAAACCGGGACTGGATATCTGTCTCTGTGTCATCGGTGAGGGACCGCTCTCACCAGCTGAACTCGCGGAGCGTCTCGATTACGACGAGAGCACCGTCCGGAACTATCTCAACGAACTCGTCGAGTTCGGACTGCTGCAGAAGTCCCAGCTCAATCGCGAGTCGGGCGGGTTCGTCAACGTGTATCATTCGATCGACCTAGACGAGATGCGCGAGGAGACGCTCGTCGGTTTCTACGCCTGGGCCGGAGAGGCCGCCTCGCTCATCGACGAGGCGAACCTCACGAAAGAGGACTATCAGGACGCCGATCTCGACGCCGGCCTGAACGAAGTATTCTGGGAACGGTTCCGCGACGCCCGGCCCGGAAAATAAACCAATATATATACCTATCGGTGATCGGGATCCGGTGTGCCGGTCCGTGTTACCTTAAGTAACCTTGCCGGTGTCGGCTCTGGTAACGCATGAGTTCAGAATCGACCACAGCGTCGTGGAACGGAACAGAGACGGGAACCGGCACGCTACTGTTCACCGAGCCGAACGAAGTCTTCGACGCGGTGCAGGACACCCTCGGGCGGAAATGGCACCTCCGAATTGTGTATCAACTGCTCGAGAACGGCCCGTTGGGGTTCAGCGCGCTGAAGTCCGAGATGGTCGGTGTATCGTCGAAGATGCTTTCGGAGAGCCTCTCCCGGCTCGAAGACGACGGTCTCGTGAACCGCGAGATCGTGAGCGACCAACCGGTGCGCGTCGAATACTCGCTGACCGAACGTGGCAACGCTCTCGAACCGATCGTTTCAGCGGTCATCGACTGGGGATCCGAATACGTCCCCGAACAGGGGGCCGAATGAATCACAACGACGTACTCGTCGACAGAACAGGCAACGATACCTCCCCACGTGGTACCCGATCGTAATGTCTGGTACGCCAACTATCACATCTGGCGAAATGGACGCAGACACACTCTTGGAGGTACTGAAACGGGAGGGGCACGTCGTCATCCGGACCGAGTTTTTGAACACCGACTACAGAGTAACACTCCGGTGGGACGGTGAGACGTACTACTGCGATACTCCGACGCGGTTACACCAACACGACACTGAACAGGGGATGCGAGCGTGTCTCGAACGACAGGGGTACAGCAAATGAACACTCGACCACGGAGTTACCCGACAGTAACGCATCCCTTTATATTATCAGGTTTTCTATAATATACTACCAATGAGAGCGGATCCCTCACCTGAGCGGTTTCGCAAGTTGATGCTGGCAGAAGAGCCAACGCTCGAAGACGTGATAGCCTGTGTGTTCAAGATTCAGGAACATGAGGTGCGAACGTATCTCACGCTTCTCGAAAATCCAGCGGCCACGGTCGAAGAACTAGCGGATGAATTAGACCGAGACCGGAGCAATATCAACCGTTCGCTTTCGACGCTCCGGGATAAAGCACTCGTCGAACGTGAACGCCGCCTTCTCGACGGAGGTGGTCACGTCTACCAGTACGACGCGGTCCCCCTTTCAGAGACACGCGAACTGATGCACGAGACGCTCGACGAATGGACGGCATACGTACATGAACGCATTGACGAGTTCGGGTCGGTGGAGCCCTGAGCGGTTTTCGGTATCACTGCTTCGAGAAACTGCCGCCGGAAAATCCCGTCTCGAACGGAGGTGGAGGTTGCTGGAAACTCGACGAGAGGACACGGTTCACCAGATATACTCTCTGAACTCTGTGAGCCGCAAGCAATTCGGCGAAAGCTTCTCTACTGTCGCGACCGTTCCGACAGGTATGTCGACGACGATAGAGACCCCGGATGCTGGCGAGGTATGTACGTACTGCGAGTCGCGTATCTTCGACCACGATCCGATCTGTGTCAGGGACTGTACGGACGACTGTGGTTCCCCCGCGTACTTCTGTAACTACGCCTGTCTGTCCTCGTATATCGACGAAGAGGACCTGACCGTCGGCGAGTCCTGCGAGTGGTCGCCGGAGTAGGAGAGTCAACTGGGTTCGAGAGTGGTCAGCGACCGTCCAGGAACTCGCGGGCGCGCTCTTTTCGCAGGGCCCTGAGTTCGTCGAGGAAGGCCGGATCCCGGTCGACTTTCGTCGAGCAGTGGAACTGTTTCCCCATCTGGATCCGACGGACGTCCGTCTCGACGAACTCCGCTTCCGGGAGGGTCCCGTCCGCGACCCACTCGTTGACTTGCTCGATGAACCGGGGCTCCTGATTGAGCGAAATGTTTCTCGAGAGTTCGTTCCGGCGGTCAGCGATCACCTCGATGGTCGACGGTTTGCCTTCGAACTCCTGCGGATTGACCTGGATCACCCACAGCTCTTCGGGCTTGTGCTCGGGCCGAAGCTGCATCAGGTCACTCACTGGCGGATTCTGGGAGAAGAGTCCATCCCAGTGGAAGTGGCCGTGGATCTCGACGGCCTCGAAGAGGTTCGGGACCGCCGCCGAGGCGAGCACGGCGTCGACGGACTCTTGCCACAAAACGGGCTGACGTACTCTCTCCCACCGGAAAACCCAATTGAACACGGGTCGATGCGGGAGACGAGATGGACACCAGCGACTTCCGAACCACGGACGGGCAGGCGGTGACAGCCGTGACGGCCGTGGAGATGGAAGCTGTCGACCGCGTTGCAGTCGAGGAGTTTGGGATCTCGCTCCTGCAGATGATGGAGAACGCGGGCCGGAACCTCGCCGGGCACGTCCGCGAACTGACCCCGGACCGGGTCGTCGTGCTCGCCGGGAACGGCGGCAACGGCGGCGGCGGAATGTGCGCCGCCCGCCACCTCGCCAATCGCGACGTGGCAGTGTCGGTGGTCCTCGACCGGTCGCCGGACCAACTAACCGGAGCCGCCCGCACGCAGTACGAGACGCTGGCGAAGATGGGCGTGCCGGTGAGCGAGGGGACAGCCCCGCTCATCGAGGAGAGCGGTCTCGTGCTCGTCGACGCGCTCGTCGGGTACGGTCTCGACGGACCGCTCCGCGGGACTGCGGCGGATCTCGTGGATCTTACGGACGACCGGGACGCGTCGGTCGTCTCCCTCGACGTTCCCTCGGGGATGGTCGCGACGAGTGGCGACCGACCCGGCACGGCCGTCGACCCCGACAGTGTCCTCACGCTCGCGCTCCCGAAGACCGGACTCACAGAGTGTGATGCGGCCCTCTCGCTCGCGGATATCGCGATCCCGGCGGGCGTGTACGGGTCGCTCGACATCCCGTATGTGACACCGTTCGACGAGGAGTACTGGGTCGAACTCACCCGGTAGCCGGACACGGGGCGAGTCACCGACCGCTCACCTGGCAGATGACGGGGCGACCGAACGACTGCTCAACCGATCACACCAGCCCGAAGCCGACAACGACCAGCCTGAGACCGATAACCGAGAGCAGTACCAGTACCGCAGCCAGTTGCGTGGGTTCGGAGACAACGCGTCGGAGTTTGCCACCGACTGCGACACCGACGAGTCCGGGGATCGAGAGGCCGGCCGAGTAGAGGAGCAGGTTTCCACCGTCGTACAGTCCGAGTGTCCATGCCATGCCGACACGGAGACTCGACACGCCGACGAGGATCATCGCGAGCACACCGACGAACGTCGACCGGTCGAGGTCGAGGCTGTCGAGGTAGGCCACGACCTGCACTGCGATGTTCGACAGACCAAAGACGACGCCCGAGACGAACCCGAGGGCCGCTTTCATTCCCGTGTCCCTCCGGAAGCAGTACCGTGAGACCCACTGTTCGCCCGGGAGTGCCGTCCAGGGCTGTTTGACGGCGACGTACCCGAGCGTGAAGACGCCAAGCGCCGGCGTCAGTACCGAGGTCGGAACGCGGTCTAACAGCAACATGCCCAGGACAGTACCGACCATAGCGAACAGAACGTACGGCCAGAACTGTTCCAGACAGCGGACGAACTCCGTCCGGTCGAGTTCACGCAACAACGAGATGTTCGCGGCCAACATGGGCAGGATCATCAACACGACGGCAGTCGAGGGCGAGAGAAACACCGCGAGCAACGCGGTACTCGCGATAGCGTATCCGAAGCCGACAGTGCCCTTGATCAGCCCACCGAAGAGGACAACGACGCCGGCGAAAAGAAGAGCGGTCGTAGTAAGCATCGAACTGTCTCAGTCCGATGATTCGTCTTCGGGTTCGGTCAGATACTCCATCCCCCAGTCTCGCATCGCGTAGATGACCGGCTGGAGCGCCTCACCGTATTCACTCAGCGAGTAGTGAACGCGGAACGGCTTTTCGCTGATTATCTCCCGCTCCACGAGCTGGTTCTCTTCGAGGTCGTCGAGGCTGTCCGAGAGCACCTTACTGGAGATGCCATCGACGTTCTCCTGTAGTTCGTTGAAGCCACTCGGGCCGTGTTCGAGCAGTCGATGAACGATGACCGGATGCCACTTCTTGCCGATCAACGAGGCAGTCGTCGTGACAGGACACCACTCTTCGCCGGCACACCAGACTTCGAGTCGCTCGACTGGCTCTTGGTTCGGCAGGTCGTCCATACCCCTTATTCGAGCCCGTGGAATATAATAGTAACTTATTGAAAGCAGGTAACTATATACAACCCTCATTCTGCGAAGCCGTTCCAGCCGTCTCCGTGACGACAATATCGACAGCGGTGGTCCTCTCTCCGGATCAGACCATAAATTCCAGCCCGATCGCTTCGGCGTACCGCTGTAGTTCGGCCGCATCCATCCCGACCGTCTGCGCCGGTCCCCCGGAGACCGTCACGACACAGTTCATCGTTCGCCGTCGGATCCCGCCCCGAGTAGCCGTCGCGATGAGCGTCTTCGTACTCGCGATCGCTGCCACCGCCGGCGCGATCGTCCACGCGTTGACCGCCACGCCAGTCTGGTACGTCGTTGCGTGGTCGATTCCCGGCGTCGTAATCGGTGGCACCATTGGAACGCGGGTCGGGAAATACGTCCCCAGCGAACTCATGGAGACCGGATTCGGTATCGTATTCGGCCTGGCCGGACTGGTCGTGCTTGTGACGGAATTCGCCGTTGCGTAACCAGCCGTGATCAAATATCTGTCCACCTCGCGGTTACGCTGCGGTAGTCCGGTGAGCACCCACTCGCTGGGTAACCATATGGTTACAAAATTTTGATGAGTTTGTCGGACGACATCTCGTCTATGTCGGCCGACCTGGAGCCTGGGGTTGTGGCACCGGATTTCGAACTACCGAACGCAGGTGCCGGACCGGATCCGCTTTCGCTCGACCGCGTCGTCCAGCGCGTGGATTTTGCTGTGTTGTTGTTGCTTCGTGACTATCACTGTCCGAAATGCAAAAGTCAGGTCCAGACGCTCGCCGAGGAAGCTCGCCAGTTTGCAGAACTGAATGCCGTAGTCCTGCCAGTGCTCCCGGAACCGATCGAACGCGCCGAAAAGTGGCAAGAACAGTTCGACCTGCCGTTTCCGCTCCTGGCGGACCCTGAAAAGAATATCGCCGACAAGTACGACCAGTCCACTCGATACGGAAAACTCGGCGAACTACACGACCTGATCGGGCGTCTCCCGGAGAGCGTGATCCTGGACACGCGGGCCGACGAGGCGGAGATCGTCTACACGTACGAAGGCGACTCACCGGGTGACCGGCCTGAGGTAGAGACACTCGTCGACGAGATTGACCAGATTCAGGAAACGTTCGTCTTCGACTGTTCACTTGTCGATTGCTGATCGTCGAATTCGACACCCGCGGACGTCCGATCGAATCGGTGTGGCGCGTGGGCGACATTACCACACTCGCACACAGAGACGATAGCTTTTCTATCACCGTAATCCAGACCGTATAGCTGTTTCCCGATCGTGTATCGCCACAGGGTTCCGAGCCACACTCAAGTCCTTGCTTTGTCAGTATCCAGTTGCTTATGGATTCAGAGAGACGTCGGTTCCTTAGACTCGGTAGTATCGCTGCACTCGGTCTCGTGGCCGGCTGTTCGACGGAGAGCACGACAGATACCCCCGACCAGGAGTCGGACGGAGACGGTGATGGCGACAGCGACGGGGGATCGACGCCGACTGCGACCCTGACGGCCACGCCGTCGACTGGGGGCGAGGAATTCGATTTCGGCGGCTGGCTGAGCGACACCAGTAACTACGACGGGACGACGGTTGACATGCGCGGGAACGGATCGGTCTCAATCGACGTCGGGGCCTCTGCCAACGACGGCGCCTTCGGCTTCGCGCCACCAGCCGTGTGGGTCGAACTCGGAACGGAGGTCACCTGGGAGTGGACCGGCAACGGCGGTAGCCACAACGTCGTCGCCCAGTCCGGCGGGGAGTTCAGAAGCGGAGACCCAACCGGTGAAGCGGAGACGACGTTCTCACAGACGTTCGACGACACGGGTATCGTGACGTATTACTGTGACCCACACCAGGAGATGGGGATGAAAGGCGCGGTTGTCGTCGGGGAGCCTGACGGAACGACGACGGCGACACCCTCCGGACAGACGTACAGCTTCCAGGCGGCATCCTTCGACGCCTACTGGTACTCGCTGTACAACATGAGCACGAATATCGCGATGAGCGGCAACGGCGTCCCGTTCCCGCTCAACGAGCAGATGGAAGAGATGCAGGCCCAGCGGATGCCGGCGATGCTCGAAAACGCCGACGTCGACCGCCCGCCGATCAACAATCCGAACCTCTCGCTGGCGTCGTTCACCGAAGGGGACCCTTCGTTCACCCAGAAACCGGTGTTGTCGGACGACACCGGGCGACCGGACGCAGCCACGCTCGCCTGGGACAAGAGCAACTCGTCGCTGGTGGTGAGCCCCTCCTCGCTCGGCTGGACGCATCTCAAGGGCGTCACGTGGGCGAAGAACTTCCAGAACCACTTCGACCTGCTGCCCGGCGAGATGGCCCCGAAGTTCCGGGCGCAGTTGCTTTCGACGCTAGCGCAGGTCGGCGTCAACGCCGCGGTACTCGTGGGCGGCTCCCGCGGAAACGGCGCGCTGACCCATGGCGACAGCTTCGAATTCCTCTCGGAGTACCACCCGAGCGAGGGTCGGATCGTCGACGAGACCCGACGGCCACACCACCACTCGGCGATGCTGTGGTTCCTCTCTGACCTGACCAGTCTCGCGCAGAACGGCTGGTTCGGCTACGTGAATCCGCGGCCGCTCATCCCGAAAGAAACTGGCGCGGACGGCGTCTTCGACCCGCCAGTCGGTATCCAGGAGATAACGGACGGTGTCGCGGAGGCGACGATAGACCTCTTCGACGCGAGCGAAGTGGCGTCGATGGAGTCGACTCGGTCGGTTGGACAGATGCTCGCCGCCGTCGGGTACTACGGCCCACAGGCGGGCACCGACGAGATGCGCTCGTCGGCCGTCGACTACGCCAACGCGCTCGCGGACGTGATCGACGACAATCTCGCCGGGAACGGTCGCGTCGAGAGCGGCGCAGCCAACCAGGCCGCGACGCAGGGAATCGTCGCACAGGGGCTGCTGTGGGCCTCCCAGATGGACGGCGTCGACCGCTCCGACACGGCGGACGATGTCGTCGGGTACATGTTCGACGAGCTCTGGGACGCGGACGGGGGGACCTTCATGTCCGGGACAGACGCCTCGACGTACGCGATTACCGCCAGAGATGCCGGGGACATCACCGGCGGGCTGAACGCCGCGGACGCGGTACTTGGCCGGTCCGGCGTTCAGGACACCTTCGCGACGTTCTTTAACCAGACGTTCAACCGCGGCCGCCTCCAGCGAGCGGAGCGGCCACCCTCTCGGAACGAGAACGCCGAACACCCGTTGCCGCTCCCGCCCGCCGCCGGCGGCGAGTTCGGACAGGCGGCCGTCTACAACGCCGAAGTCGAGTACGACGCCGACGCCGACGAGTGGGCCGTCACCGACCCGCGCTTCCGCACCGCGGAGGCACTGTATCTCGCCAATCAGGACATCTGGATCGGTAATTGGGGCGGTGACTTCTACCAGGGACGCGGCGTCCCCGGACAGAGCGACACCCCCGAGTGATTCCGGCGGTTCTCGACCTTCTATCCGTTGTCCGATGATAGCGCGCCGATACGTTCAGAAATAGACAGTACCGACCCGCTCGAATCAGTCACCGATCGTCTTCTCTTTCCGACAGGGCGGGGAGTCCGTTCGGTGTCGCGAACTACATCTCACAGCAGGGCTAACTGGAGCCAGACACCGAGAACCGCGCCGTAAACGAGGTGGAAAAAGAGGAATATCGCTATCATCGGCATCTGGGGATCGAGATCCAACACTACGTTCATCCAGAAGACCGCCGCACCGAGGAACAGTACGAACCCGTATACGAGTCCGAACACGGTCGCGGTCGTCATCGAACCGATACTGAGACCGATGAGAGGAACCGCGACAACGAATACGACACCGGCCCCGATCCCGTACAGCATGTGCAAGACCATCCCCTGCATCATGTAGTCACTCGGTTCGTCATCCCCGATGTACTTCGACCAGAATAATGCAGTCGGCGGCGGCGAGTCGTCTCCGAGTGCTATCATGAACGCCGTCATGACGATAGTTGCGACCAGTCCACCGGCGAGTCCGTTGAGTACTGTGAGTTCTGCCATGGATAGCTCCTCTAATCCACATAACCTTTTGATAGCAGGTTACGTATAGAACCCATTATCTGTCAAGGGTAATAACTCCGCCCTGAGGGGTTTGAAATCCGGTTACCCGTACGTTACGTGCCCACTGTCTTCATTTCTCGCTGGTTTGTGAATCCCAGGACGCAACCGCGGCTCAGGGATATTCGTTCAGGTACCAAACGGGCCCGATTCCGGGATCTGCGAAGGATTTATACACACACCTTCGCAGTCCGTTGAATCGGATCCGTTCGAAACGGGAGCGAGCCCGCGGATGACGACATTTGCCGCTCGCGAATTGCTCGCGGCAAAATGAGCGAGCCCGCGGGGATTCGAACCCCGGACAACTTGGTCCGGAACCAAGCACTCTGTCCACTGAGCTACGGGCCCTCGGTGATGGCTAACGCGGTGGCACTCTTAACCGTTGTGAGAGAGCGACGGGAAAAGGCTGGAGGCGGAGACTACGGCTGTTCGCCGGTTTCGAGCGTGAAGTCGTCGATGGGGTAGGCGACGCAGGTCAGGCAGTAGCCGTCGTCCATGTCGTCGTCGAACAGCGCCTCGTTGTGCTCGTGCTGGACGTAATCGAGCGCGGGGCCGTCCTGTACCTGACCCGCACAGGAGACACACTGGCCCTGTCGGCAGGCGTAGGGCAGGTCCCAGCCCTCTTCTTCGCCCACGTCGAGGATGTTCTCGTTGTTGGCGATTTCGATCGTCTCGCCTTCCTTGGCGAACTCGACCTCGTAGTATTCGACCTCGTCGTCCGGGATGGACTCGGGGTCAAAGCCCGCCTCTTCACCCTCTCCGTCCTCGCCCTCGCCGAGTTCGCCCTCGGTTTCGCCGCCGGGGATGGCGCCGGCCGCACCGCCGCCGATGGACCGGTTCATCGGTTCCGGGAAACTCGTCTCCGGGACCGACTCGGCGCGCTTCTCGAGGACCTCCTGGGAGATATCCGCGGAGGGCTCCCAGCCGGTCCCCTTGGTGTAGTGGACCGCGACGACGACAAGCGCCAGCGCGGCCCCGAGCGCGACACTCACTGGATCGACCATATCGGGCGTTCGGAGCGCCGGTATAACTAACTGACGCTTCCTCGCCACAACTACGCCACGTCAGGCCCGCACGGCCGGCGGATCGTTCGTCTGACACGCACATGCCGCTTCGCCGCGCTCACTCCTCGCGCCGCGGGACCTCGTGCCGGCCGAATCCGTACCGGAGGCGGTTGGCGAGGCGGCGCGCGAACCGCCCGGGCCCGTCGCCGTCGGTGGCGCGCGAGTCGAACCGCTCGGCCAGCGCGCCGTAGATGAGCGGTACCGGCACCTCCTGTTCGAGCGCTTCCTGGACGGTCCAGGTGCCCGTCGAGCCACCCTCGATGCGGTCGGCGACGGTCCCGAGATCACTGCCCTCCTCGCGGAAGGCCTCCTCGCAGAGTTCGAGCAGCCACGAGCGGATGACGGCCCCGTTGTTCCAGGTGCGCGCCACGGCTTCCAGGTCGAGGTCGTATCGGCCGTTCGCGAGCAGTTCGAACCCCTCACCGTAGGTCTGCATCAGGGCGTACTCGACGCCGTTGTGGACCATCTTGACGTAGTGGCCCGACCCGGACGGCCCCATGCGGTCGTGGCCCGCCGGTCCCGTCGCGACGGCGTCGAAGACCGGTTCCATCTCGTCGTAAGCCCACTCGGGGCCGCCGACCATCAGCGAAAACCCGAGTTCGGCGCCGGCGGGGCCGCCGGAGGTGCCACAGTCGAGATAGGCCGCGGCGGTGGACTCGGCCCGGCGCACCGAGTCCTGGAAGTAGGAGTTGCCACCGTCGACGACAACGTCGTCGCCGTCGAGATGGGGTTCGAGGTCGTCGAGGGCGGCATCGACGGCGTCGCCGGCGGGGACCATCAGCCAGATGCGCTTGTCCTCGCCGAGGCGCTCGGCCAGGTCGACGACGGAGTCCGCGGGTGTCGCACCCACGTCGGCCGCCGTGGCGACGGCGTCCGCGTCGAGGTCGAACGCGACCACATCGTGTCCGGCGTCGATGGTGCGGTCGACGACGATCTGTCCCATCCGTCCGAGTCCGATGACGCCCAGTTGCATGTTCGCCGAGTCGCCGTGCTGGGTCGTAGGGGTTGTGGTTCGCGGGTTCGGGGCGACCACTGGTGAGTGACGGTGACTGACACGGCCCCGTCGTTTGGAAAGCCTTAAATTCACCTCCGGCAAAGCGATGTATGCGTGCCCGGGTGGTGTAGTGGCCCATCATACGACCCTGTCACGGTCGTGACGCGGGTTCAAATCCCGCCTCGGGCGCTTCTTCCGCGAACAACACGGCGAGCACCGCGTAGCGTGTGCTCGCCAGCGTGAGCGGAGAACGCCGACCTGGATTTGAACCACGGCAGACCGAGCGCAGCGAGGTCTGGCATCGGGTTCAAATCCCGCCTCGGGTGTCTTTTACTCCGAACGGATCGACTTGCAAATGATTGCAACCGATCGTGAGAGCGGAAAGCCCTCGGCCCGCTGGCGGTCGCTGTGGCGGATATTCTCCCTCGCTTCGCTCAGTCGAATAGGGCCGCCACAGCGACTCCGCTCTCTCCAGTCGCCGCCACCGGGCCTCGCCCTTTCAATCCGCCGGGAGACTCACTTTGTTCGTCTCCCGAGCCTTGGCTCGCTTCGCTCGCCAAGACACCAGGACGACGGCAGCACCGCAACCGCGCCGCGAAGAGCCACACACCTCCCCAACCGATTCCCTCGCTCACGGTGTTCGCTCAGTCATCCCTCGCACGGCGTCGTCGCGCGGCCCTCCGGATGTCGGGCACGCGCGACGGCGCGCGCCACTGTGGAAAATCGGCCGGCTAGAACCACTCGATCGTGTCGCCGAGATCGAGCGGGAGGTCGCCGTACCGGTAGCCCTGGCCGGTGCCGTCGGGGCGGTAGCGGAAGACTGCGGTGGGTTCGTAGGGCAGGGCGGGGCGTTCGCCGCGGACGGCGTTCCACTCGTCGTCGCGGAAGGAAGTGCAGTCGACGAGCAGGAGGGCGTCGTCGTGGATGGCGAGTTGGTCCTGGGTCTTGGACTCGACGGTGCGGGTGAGCGCGGAGACGGGGGTACCGGCGGGGCGATTTCGCGGGGGCCGCGGGCGGGTCACTTCGACGAGTTGCTCGCCGTCGCCGGTGGGGACGGCGAAATCCAGCGCGTGGCCGGAGTCGCGCTCGGCCTCGGGGACGAAGTCGTGGCCGGCGTCGGCGAGCAGTTTGGCGGCGTCGAACTCGCCCATGGTGGCGCGCATCCGGCCGAACTCGTCGTACTCGCTGGTGCCGAGTTTTGCGGCCATCGTGTAGCGGTGGTCGTCGAGGACGCCGGTCCTGAGAAACCGCTCGTAGAAGCCCAGCCCCTCCTCGCGAGTGGCGTCGGGAAAGCCCGTGGCGTCGCGGTCGAAGAAGGCCCGCGTCGTCCCGCGGCCGTCCTTCGAGAAGATGACGGGGAGGAAAAACCAGGCGACGTGGTCGAAGGCGGCGAGCCACGGGGCCTGGCGTTCGAGGTCGACGAGGAGTTCGCGCTGGGCCCACCGACCCACCGCGAACGGCGCCTGTTCGAAGGTTTCCTTGTCGGTGCGCCAGAGCGTTTCCGGGGTTTCGGTGTTGCCCAACCAGTAGGCGCCGTCGCCACCCTCGCGCCAGGCGAAGAGGGCCAGGTCGCCGTTGTCCATCTCGATCCGGCGGGCGGCGTAGCCGTCGGGCGGGGCGACGTGGGCCTCGCGCATCCGGGCGCCGAACCGCTCGTCAAGCGGCGCCAGGAGGGACTGGCGGACGCGGTTCTCGTCCCACCACTGGTTCGACCGCCGAAAGCGGACCGGACCGGCCATACCCGAATCACGGGACGGGACGCCTACAGTCTTCCGCCTGCCGGCGCCACAGAAACGTGTGATATTGGCCCCGGATTTAGCCGATATCGCGGCCGAGGGCTGTTCTCTGTCGATATTCCGTTCAATCGTTACATTGATAGTCACGTACTAGCAAGGATGGGTGTGGTAACCAATGTCGATGGGTGCATACGACGAAGTGGAGCATGAGCGTCGCGAGCGGAAGAATAATGAAGTAGACATCAGCGAAGACGACGAGCGGACGGAGTACCACGGGGAGGTGGAGTACGACAGCGGCGAGTCGACCGAGGAACTCCTCGACCAGTTCAAGGAGATAAACTCGTAGCGACGCCGGACGCTTCTGTGCGGACGTACAGCACGGCCAGCGAGAGCCCCGTCACCGTCGCGACGGCAGCGACGTGGCCGACGACGGCGAACAGGAGGAAGGGGTGGTCCAGCAGGAAGGGGACCAGTAGCAACTGGAGCAGTCCGAAACCCATCGTCTCGAGGTCGGCGCGGGCGAGTATCCGGGCGCGGTCCGGGGAAAACTCCAGGCTGACCGACCGCCAGAGCGCGGCGACGCTGGCCCACCAGCCGGTGCCGATCCGGTAACACAGGTCCCACAGCACGAGCAGGGTGAGAAAGGTCGGGAGCGCCGGTGGCTCGGCGCCGAGCAGGTCCTCGACGAGCGGCGTCCCCGAGCGCGGGTCGACGACGAACAGGTAGGTGACCAGGGCGATGAAGGCGACGATGCCGAGGACCACCTCGACGCTCGACCCGAAGACGAGTCGTCGATAGGAGTCGGGCGGGTCGGCCCGGCGGACGAGTTTGCTTATCCGGAGCATCTCGACGCTGCCGGCCGTCGCGACGACGACGGCGACGGTGCCCGCGAGCGCGCCGTCCCACAGGCCGTAGACGCCCGCGAGGGCGAGCACGCCCGCCTCGAAGACGGCGAACTGGACGACGAGTGCCGCGCGCTCGGAGATGTCGACCCCCGGGAGCGCGCCGATGATGCTTTCGTAGGTCCAGGTCTCCCCGTACTCCGGGCGGGTCATCGACTCCCTCCGAGCGCCGTCGCGACGGCGTCGTCGAACGGCGTCAGGTCGACGTCGACGTGGTCGCGGATGGCGTCGTCGGTGACGACGACCGGGTTCTTCAGACCGAGGATGAGCGGGCGGGCGACGGAGACGGGAACGTCGGTGACAAACCCGACCCAGTACGAGGAGAGTCGCGGCGTGAGGACGGGCACGGAGAGGATCGTCGGGGGCCGGCGCCCCATCGCCCGAGCGGTGCGAATGAGCATCTCGCGGTAGGTGAGCACGTCTGGGCCGCCAATGCCGTAGGTTTCGCCGGCGGTGGCGGGCGCGTCGAGGACGCCCACGAGATAGGCGATCACGTCGGCGACGGCGATGGGCTGGCACTCGTTGGTGACCCACCGCGGCGTCACCATCACCGGCAGGCGCTTGACCAGTTGCCGGACCATCCGGAAGCTCGCGCTCCCGTCGCCGACGATGATGGCCGCGCGGAGCGTGGTCAGGTCGTACGTGCCCGCGGCGAGGACCGACTCGACTTCGCGGCGCGACCGGAGATGCGGCGAGAGGTCGTCGCCGTCCTCCCCGAGCCCGCCGAGGTAGACGACGCGGTCGACCCCCGCCTCGCTCGCCCCCGTCCGGAAGTTCTCGGCCGCGCGGCGGTCACGCTCCTCGAAGTCGCCACCCGAGCGCATCGAGTGGACGAGGTAGTAGGCGGCGTCGATCCCCTCGAAAACGCCGTCGAGACTCGACGGATCGAGCAGGTCACCCTCGACGACCTCGATCGGATCGGCGTCACCCTCGATCGGAGCGGCGTCGTCAGTCTCGGTCGGATCGGCGGCGTCAGCCTCGATCGGAGCGGCCCCACCGGAGGCGTCCACGGGCGGGTCGTAGGCGCTCGCGTCGCGGACGAGCGCCCGCACCTGGTGGCCCGACTCCCGGAGCGCTGGGACGAGCCGTCCCCCGACGAACCCCGTCGCCCCTGTCACAAGTACGTGCATACCACCCATAGGCGCTCGCGGCCCTTAACTGCCGGACCGGATTATTTTCTTACCACCCGGGCGTGTCGGGTGCGCCGCGGCGCTCCTCGACCCCGCGGCACGTGTCCGGATCGGGGGCCGGGTCGCCCGCGTCGCCGGCGCGGGCCGTCCAGTCGTCGATGGCCCCGGCGATCCACGAGTCGGCGTCGAGTGCGCGCTCGCGGGCCTGCTCGTACCGGTCGTCGCTGACCGCGACGGTGCCCGGACTCGACGCGGCCGCGACGGCGAGAAACTCCGTGCGGTCGGCCAGGGTCGGATCGCCCGCGACGATTCGCTCGACGGCCCCGGTGATCCGGTCGGGCTCGGGGTGGGCGAACACTCGCGCGCCGACGGCGGACGGACCGAGTCGTGGGCCCGCGTCCTCGGGCGGGTCGCCGTCGCGCAGGCGGTCGCCGCCACCCGCGCGCTCGACGCGCTCGCACTCGGTTTCGGTGTCGAGCGCGAGGTTGTCGCCGGGATACGAGGCGCAGGTGTCGGGGTAGCGGTCGCCGCCGTGGATCCGACACTGCAGCGTCTCGGGGTCGAGGAAGACACAGGTCGGGAGCCACGCCGGGTCGGCGTCGAAGGGCGCGACCGGTTTCGGCACTTTCCGGAGGCCGACGAGAAACGCCGGGCGGCCGCCGACCGCGGCCAGTTCGACCCCGCCGACGGTGACGGTCGGCCCCTCGTCCGCGCGGTAGAGCCGCGGCGTCAGCGCACCGGCCTCGCCGGCCGCGAGGAAGGCCCGCACCTCGTCGCTGGAGAGCGGCGCGAGGTTGTACGTGTCATCGAGCGGGCGATAGCGACTGTGGCGGTCGTCGTGCGCGCGCCCGTCCCCCGCGGTCGGAGCGCTGTCGCCGTCGGAAAAATCGCTGTCGTCATCGGAAGAATCGCTGTCGCCGTCGGGAGGGTCGCTGTCGCCGTCGGGAGACCCACCGTCGTCGAGAGAACCGCGCGCGTCGACCAGCGGTCGCCAGTCGAGACAACAGCCCGCACACCCCTCGCAGTTGACCTCCATAGTCGCCGTTGCTCCGCCAGCATGAAAAGTCGTGGCCGGGAGCGCAGTCGCCGCGTCGGTCCGAGTTTCGCTCGTGGTTGTCGGTGCCGATCAGTCCTCGTAGATCCGGAGCGTCTCGAACTCGAAGCGGGCGCCCGTCCCGGCATCGGAATCGGCGTCGGTGATTGAGACGTCCCAGCCGTGGGCTTCGGCGATGGTCCGGACGATGCTGAGGCCGAGGCCGGTGCCCTCGTCGCCGGTGGAGTAGCCGGGGTCGAACACGTCCGACCGGTCGTCGGGGTCGATCCCGGGGCCGTCGTCGGCGACGAAAAACCCCTCACGCTCGGTGAGGGCGCCGACGGTGACGACCACGTCCGGGCCGGCGTGCCGGATGGAGTTGCGGAAGACGTTCTCGAGGAGTTGCTGGAGCCGACTCGGGTCCGCGAGGACGGTCGCATCGGTTTCGACGTCGAGTGTGGCCTGGCCGGTGTCGACGACCGTCCAGGCGTCGCGAGCGACCGTCGACAGTTCCGTCGGCGTGGGGTCGTCGACTACCTCCCCCTCGCGGGCCAGCGTGAGGACGTCGTCGATGAGCGCGTCGATCCGGTGGAGCGACTGCTCGACGATGTCGAAGTGCTCCTCGTCGCCGTCGGTCCGGGCGAACTCCAGGCGGCCCATCGCCGCCTCGAGGGGGTTGCGCAGGTCGTGGGAGATGACGCCGGCGAACCGCTCCAGGCGCTCGTTTTGCCGCTCGAGTTGGGCCTCGTACTGCTTGCGCTCGGTGATGTTCCGGGTGACGCCGACGAGGCCCGTGATGTCGCCGTGCTCGTCGTACCACGGACCCTTCGAGGTGGTGACGTAGGTCCCCTCGAGCCTGTCGCCGTAGGCGTGTTCGACCTGGTCGTCGATGGACTCGCCGCTCTCGATGACTCGCCTGTCGTCGTCGGTCGTGTCCACCGCGAGGTCGTTCGGGTAGAGGTCGAAGTCGGTTTTGCCGATGACGTCCTCGGGGACGTGGTGGCGCTTGCCGTCCGGGCTCTCGATGTAGCCCGGGTCGGTCAGCGTCGGCATCGTGTCGCTGACGCGGACGTGTCTCCCCGCTCGGTCCTTGACGTAGATGGACAGCGGAAGTTGCTCCAGCAGGGAGTCGAGGATTGTCAGGTCACGGCGCTGTGCGCGCTGGCGCTCGACGAGCGGCGCCACCTGTGCGAGGGTGGCGGCGGGGTCGAAGCCGTCGTCGACCTGCAGGTAACTCGTCACGCCGAACGCGGCGGCCGCGTCGGCGTCGAACGCGTCGTCGGCCGCAAAGACGACCACCGGGAGCGACGCCGCGTACTCGCGGGCGCGAGCGACGACCGCTTTCGCGTCGAACGTCCCCGTACTGTGGCAGGCGACGCTGTCGTACTGACCCGTCGACAGCGCCGTCGAGACACGGGCCACGGGACTGTCCGCGTCGACGGTGCTGTCGTCGCTGTCCGCATTCCCGCCAGGAGTATCGTCGGCGCCGTCGCTCTCGGTCGGGTCGAGACCGGTGACGGCCAGTTCGCAGTCGACGGACTCGCGACACGCCCGCTGGGCGGCCGCGGCGTCGGGGCCGATGTAGAGCAGCGACGGGTAGCCCTGCGTCCGTTCCATCGGAATGGTGTCTTCTGCTTCCGGCCTTATCGGTTAAACACGTTTGGGTGGTGGGGGACACGGTTTTTCAGCGCGGGTTCCGTAGACGGGCTATGGCGACCCGGCCCTGTGACGGCTGTACCGAGAGCGTCTCCATCGCCGGCGGCATCGCGAACATCTGGACGCTCGAACACAGACCCACCGGAGGGATGACGCTCGAACTCGCCGACGGCACCGAACACTTCCTCTGTTTCGACTGTATCGAGCGCCTGCCCGACGACCGCGAACCGACCGGCGAGGACGTGGCCGAACTCGAGGGCGAGGCCGACGGCGAGGTCGAGTGAGCGGCCGCGTTCGGCGACACCGAGTGAGCGACGGTGTTCGGCGGCGTCGACTGACTGACCGCTCGCTCGACCGCCGACGACCGACAACGTTAGGCAGTCGCCGCCACTCGATTCGCACGTGTACCCCGGCCGGATCACCGACGAGTTCCCCGCACCCTCGTATCGCGGCGCCCAGGAACAGGCGCTCGCGGACATCCGCGCGGCCTTCGAGGCGGGCAACGACGTCGTTCTCGTGCGCGCCCCGACCGGGAGCGGCAAGAGCCTCCTCGCGCGGGCCATCGCCGGTTGTGCCCGCCACGCGGGCGAGGCCGAGGCCGGCGAAGTCATCGACGCCTACTACACCACGCCGCAGGTCTCGCAACTCGACGACGTGGCGAGCGACGACCTGCTCACGGACCTGAAGGTCATCCGCGGGAAGAACAACTACGACTGCATCCTCCCCGGCGAGACGGACACGCCGGTCGACCAGGCGCCCTGCGCCCGCGAGCGGATGTTCGACTGCCAGGTGAAACACCGCTGTCCGTACTTTTCCGACCGCGCCATCGCCGCCAACAACCCCGTCGCCGCGATGACGCTCGCCTACTTCATGCAGACCGCCGGTTCGGACGTGTTCGGCCGCCGGGACGTGCTCGTGATAGACGAGGCCCACGGCCTGGGCAACTGGGCCGAGATGTACGCGACCATCGACCTCGGCCCCGATACGGTCCCCATCTGGGACGCCTGCGAGCCCCCCGAAGTCGGCGGACTGGACGACGCCGCCCGCTACGCCGACCAGCTGGACACGATGGCCGGACGCCGGCTCACCGAACTCCGCCAGCAGGCCGAACTCGACCCCGAGGAGGCCGCCGAGCGCGACCGACTCGTCCAGTTGCAGTCGGACCTCTCGTGGTTCGTCGAGGACTACCGCGACACCGAGAGTGCGACCACGTGGGTCGTCGACCAGCCCGACGGCGCCGGCTCCCGGGTCACGATCAAGCCGATGGCCCCGGAGAAGTACCTCAACCACACCGTCTGGGACCGCGCCGAGAAGTTCGCGCTGCTGTCGGCCACCATCCTCAACAAGGACGCCTTCTGCGCCAACGTCGGCCTCGCGCCCGACCGCGTCGCCCTCGTCGAAGTGCCCCACACCTTCCCCGTCGAGAACCGCCCGCTCTACGACGTGACCCAGGGGAAGATGACCTACGAGGACCGCGACGAGACCATCCCGAAGGTGGCGGAGACGCTCGTCCGCATCATGGCGGCCCACCCCGACGAGAAGGGACTGGTCCACTGTCACTCCTACGCGATCCAGGACCAGCTTCGGTCGCACCTGCGGGAGTTCGGCGTCGACGACCGGGTTCGCGCCCACGACAAAAACGATCGGGACGCGCAACTGTCGACCTGGAAGCGCACCGACGACCCCGAGGTCTTCCTCTCGGTCAAGATGGAGGAAGCCCTCGACCTGGAGGGGGACCTGTGCCGGTGGCAACTGCTCTGCAAGGCGCCCTATCCGAACACCCGCGACTCCCGCGTCGCCGCCCGCCTCGAAGACGACCAGTGGGGCTGGTACTACCGCACCGCGCTCCGGACCGTCATCCAGGCCTGCGGGCGGGTGGTCCGCGCGCCCGACGACCACGGCGCAACCTATCTCGCCGACTCGTCGCTGCTGGATCTCTTCGAGCGCGCCCGCGTCGACATGCCCGACTGGTTCGCCGAGCAGGTCGACCGGATGACCAGCCCGGACCTGCCCGAGTTCGACCCGGTCGCCGCCACCGCCGGCGTGAGCGACCGGCGGCGCTCGCGCTCCTCGTCGCACTCCCGTTCGTCCCGGAGCAACGCTGAATCGATCGATTCGACCACGAACGACAGCGGCGCGAACGCCGACGGCGGGTCCAGTGACCGGTCCGACGGCCGATCCGGACGCCGGTCCCGGCGCTCCTCGAAGAAGAGCCCGATGGCGGACGTGTGGGACACGGAGTAGCGTATACACGCGGTTGCGGTTGCAGTGGCGCGCGCCGAGCGCGCTTTCATGCGCGCGACGGCAGCGCGAGGGATGAGCACCGCAGCGAAGCGAGGAGCGCAGTCGGTTGGGGAGGCGTGTGGCCGTCCGCGGTGCTGTGCGGGGCAGTGTGGTCCTGGCGTCTGCGCGAACGGAGTGAGCGCAGGCTCAGGAGAGCTCGCTCTCCTGGCGGATTGAAAGGGCGAGCCCCGGTCGCGCTGAAAGGGAGTCGCTGAGCGCCCCCTCCCCGAGCGACGGACAGAAGCGAGGGGATGGCGCTCAGCGACCGCGAGCGGGGCGAGGGCTTTCATCTCTCAGAGCCAGTCGCGGTAGCTGTCACTGCGAGCGAGCGGGGCGAGGGCTTTCATCGCTCAGAGTCGGTCGCGGTTACGATGACTATAACTCATAGCGACCGAGAGGAAGGATTTCAGCACCTACAGCCAACCACAACACTCACCCAATCTCCCGCTCACACATCGGGGCCGAACTCGTCGAGCGCGATGTCGACGAGTTTCGCTTCGGCCTTCTGGAGGTGGTCGCTGGCGGTGGCCGGCCCACACCCCAGTTCCGCGGCCACGTCCGCGTGGGTCGCGCCGCGGGGCCGGTCGTAGTACCCCAGGTTCTGTGCGGCTTCGAGCGCCTCGCGCTGGCGGTCGGACAGCGCCGTCTCGGGGGCGTCGGCGCCGCCGCGAAACTCGCCGACCGCCTCCACCTCGACGTCGATCTCGGCGGGCACTCGTTCGAGCGCCACCTGGAGGGATTCGGGGTCGCCCACGGCCCGGCCGTACAGCGCCCCGTCGCGGTAGACGAACGGGGTGCGGATGACGAGGCCGGTGTCGTTGCCGAGGCGGTGGATCTGGTCGAAAAGCGGCGTCTCCGGCGAGCACATCACGAGCATTGCGTAGGCTCGCCCTTCGGCAACCTCGGTCACCTCGACGGACTCGACGCCGGGGGTGTCCCCGGCGCCCGCGGCGAAGGCCGTGTGGTCGCCATCGATGGCTATCAGGAGCGTTTCGACGCCCTCCGGCGTGGTGTTCACTTCGAGGACGCGCGCCTCCTCGACGGCCGGCGAGTGGGCCAGAAGATTGAAAAACGTCGGCGCGTCCGCCGGGTCGACGGTGGCCCGGGCACGAAGCTGTTTCATGGCCGGGCGAGCGCGACGCGACGTGTTAAATCCCCGTCATTCGCGCGGCGGGCGGGTCGCCCGTTTAAAGCCCCCGATCATACGGGGCAGAACCGCTACCCCGAACCGGTTCGTCCCTTCGATCGATGACTGCACTCGGTCCCCACCGCCGGAACGCCACCGCCGCGGAGCGCCCGCGGGCGAACGGGAGACGACACCGCCATCGGGCGGGTGTCGGCCCGGACGTACGAGCGCGCCGCCGCGTGGCCATCGGCCCCGAAGGAAGTCGCCGCACTGGCCCCGGAGGAAGGCGCCGATGAGCGTTGTCGACCGCGCGGCGAGCGTCGTCGCCCGGCACAGTCGGTGCGTCGTCGCCGCAATGCTCCTGCTCACCCTCGCGGTCGGCGCGGGTGCGGGGATGGTCGAGCAGTCCTCGACGATGAACGCGCTGGCGACCGACTCGCCCGCGATCGAGAAAAGCGAGTACGTCGACGCGAACTTCTCGGCCCGCGACGAGAACACCACGACCGCGCTGATCGCGGTCCACGACCCCGACGGGAACGTCCTCTCGAAGGAGTCGCTGGTGCGCTCGCTGCGCCTCCAGCGGGCGTTGCGGGCCAACGCGACGCTGAACGCGACGCTGGCCGACGAGCGGCCGACGGCGGGCGTCGCGAACCTCCTCGCCCGGACCGCGATAGCGAACGATCGGACGGCCGGGCCGGATCGACAGCGAGTCGACGGCGCGACGGCTTCGAGCGGGCCGTCCTCGCCGTCGCTCGACCGCCAGATAGCCGCCGTCGAGGCGATGAACGCGTCGGCGGTCGAGCGGACCGTCGGCCGCTTGCTCGCGCCGGAGAGTGACCTGCCGGGGTCGCGAGCGGCCCGGCGACTGCTCCCGCGGGGGTACGAGCCGGGATCGGCCGCGACGAACGCGACGCTCGTGGTCGTGACCCAGCGCACCGAGCGGCCGGTCCGGATCGGCGCGGCCCTCTCCGAGACGGCCATCGACGGGCAGGTCGCGGCCCGCGCTATCGCGGCCGACCAGTCCGGCCCCGAGCGGCACCTCGCCTTCGGCCACGGGCTCCTCTCCCAGCAGCAAAATCAGGCGATCGGCGACAGCCTCGCGGTGCTGGGTCCGGTCGCCCTGCTGTTCGTCCTCGCGGCGCTGTCGGTGGCCTACCGTGACCCGCTGGACGTGGTCCTGGGGCTGGTCGGGGTGGTGCTCGTGCTGGTCTGGACCTTCGGCGCGATGGGGTGGGCCGGCATCGAGTTCAACCAGCTGATGATCGCCGTCCCGCTGTTGCTCATCGGCCTCGCCGTCGACTACGCGCTCCACGTCGTGATGCGGTATCGGGAGCGCCGCGGGGAGAGCGCAGGGAGCCACGACGAGGGAAGTCACGCGGACGGGAGCCACGACGAGACCGGGACGGGCGGCGTCCGCGCCGCGATGACCACCTCGCTCGGGAGCGTCGGCGCCGCGCTCGTGCTCGTGACGCTGACGACCGCGGTCGGTTTCCTTGCGAACCTAACCAGCCCGGTGCCCGACATCCGGACGTTCGGCGTGGTCACCGCGGTCGGTATCGTCTCGACCCTGCTCGTCTTCGGCGTGCTCGTCCCGGCGCTGAAAACCGAACTCGAAGCGCTCCTCGAATCGCGCGGCGTCGACCGACGGCTCCGGCCGTTCGGTACCGACGGCGCGGCGGGCCGCCTCCTCCGCGGCGGGGCGACGCTCGCGAAGCGCGCGCCGCTTGTCGTCCTGGTCGTCGCGCTGGTCGCCAGTGCCGCCGGCGCCGCCGGCGCGGCCGACATCGACGGCGAGTACGCCCCCGAGACGTTCATGGCCGACGACCCGCCCGAGTGGACCGAGCGGCTCCCGGCCGCGGTCGAACCCGGCGAGTACTACCTGACCGACAACCGCGAGTTCGTCTACGCGCGCTTCGAGTCCCCCGACAAGCAGGTCTCGCTCCTCGTCGAGGGGGCGGTAACCCGGCCCGACGCGCTCGAACGGGTGGCCACCGCCCGCGCGGCCGCCGTGAACGCGAGCGGCACGTTCACCCGCGCCGGGGGAGCGACGACCGTCGCGACGCCGCTGACGGCGATGCGCGCGACTGCCGAGCGCAATCGGACCCTCGCCGCGACGCTCGACGACGCCGACGCGAACGGCGACGGGGTCCCCGACCGGAACCTCGCGGCCGTCTACGACGCCTTCTCCGCGGCGGCGCCGGATACGGCAGACCGCTTCCTCCACCGGGCCGACGGGGAGTACGTCGCGCTCCGCCTGCGCGTGCCCGTCGTCGGCACCGCCGACCACGACGCTGTCAGAGCCGAGTTGACCGATGTCGCGGCGAACATCGAGACCGGGAAAGGTGACGACACCGCGACCGCCGGTGCGAACGGCACGCTCGCGGCCACTGACGCGAACGGCACGCCCGCGACCGTCGGCGCGAACGGCACGCTCGCGGCAACTGCCGGCGCGAACGGCACGCCAACGGCCACGACCACCGGCGCAAACGGCACGCTCACGGCCACGGCCACTGGCGGGCCGATCGTTCAGACCGAAATCGCGGACGGGCTGGTTTCGACGGTCACCGAGAGCCTCGCGGTGACGCTCGCCGTGCTGGTCGTCCTGCTCGCGGTCGCCTTCCGGGTCCGCGAGGGGAGCGCGACGCTCGGCGTGTTGACGGTCGTTCCCGTGTTGTTCGCGGTGGCGTGGCTCCTCTGGACGATGACGGCGCTGTCGATCCCGTTCACCCTCGTCTCCGCGCTCGTCGGCAGCATCTCGCTGGGGCTCGGCGTCGACTACGCCATCCACGTCTCCGAGCGGTTCGGCCACGAACTCGACACGGGCCACGCCCCGGTGCAGGCGCTCGAACGGACGGTCGTGGGCACCGGCGGGGCGTTGCTGTCCAGTGCCGTCACGACCGCCGCGGGGTTCGGCGTGCTCGCCCTCTCGCTGTTGCCCGCTCTCGCGCAGTTCGGCCTCGTGCTCGCCATCGGCATCGCGTACGCGTTCGTCGCAAGCGTGTTCGTCCTCCCGAGTCTGCTCGCGCTCTGGGCGCGCTACGGCTCACGGGCCCCCGCTCCCGACGCCCGCGCGGTCGGCGCCGCGAGCGACGACTGACAGTTGCCGCGCGACTACCAACTTCGGACTCCCCGCTGACGGTTCCCCTCCCCTCGTTTCGTGTCGATGTCCGGGCCGTTACCCGATGGCGTAGGCGAGGACGTACGCGACCGACGAGCCGATCATCAGAAACACCATCACCAGCACGAGGATCTGCTGGCGGTCCAGTTCTGTGACGTTCATATCGGACAGTCCCACCGGGGACGGTTCAACTTTTCGCGCCAGCGACTCCCGAAATCGTATGGTGGCGGGGGACGGACAGCGGGCATGGACGAACGGGTCTCACGCCGGGGGTTCCTCGGGGCGGTCGGCGCCGTGGCGGTCGGCGGGGTCGCCGGATGCACGCGAGCGCCCGGCGCCACGGACGGACCGCCGGGCCGGATCGACGAGACCCACCTCCCGCCGTCGACGGTCTCGACGACGCAGTTCCGCGGCGGACTGGCGCGCCGGGGCGTCTTTCCCGACGCCGAGATCCCGACCGACCCCGCCGTCGAGTGGACAGTGCAAGAGGTCAACGTCGGCGAGCACACCGCGGCGAAGGCCAGCCCCGTCGCCGCGCCGGACGGCGACGTGGTCGTCCTCGGCGACGACGGGGTCGTCAGGCGCGTCTCGCCCGCCGGCGAGGTCCGGTGGACGGCGCCGGTCGACCCGACGGTGCGGGGGATCCACGGGACGCCGGCGATCGCGAACGGCGCAGTCTACGTCGGGGCCTACGACGGCGCGCTCTACGCGTTCGACCTCGACTCGGGCGAGCGCTACTGGCGGCGGAAACTCGCCGACGCCATCGGTTCGAGTCCGGCCTATCACGACGGGACCGTCTACGTCGCGGTGGAGTATCACGACCCCAGCGGCGCGATGTTCGGCGTCGACGCCGTCACCGGCGAGGTCACCTGGACGGACCAGCGGCCCACCGACCACCCCCACTCGACCTGCGCCATCGACCGCGAGGCCGGGCGCCTGGTCGTCGGCGCTAACGACGGATACCTCTACGCGTGGACGTACCCGGAGCTTGCGTTCGCGTGGTCGTTCGAAACCGAGCGCGCGATCAAGGGACCGGTCGCGACCGCCGACGGGAGCGCCTTCTTCGGGTCCTGGGACGGCCACGTCTACCGGGTCGGCCTCGTCGAGGGTCGCGAGGAGTGGGCCTTCGAGACGGACGGACTGGTGATGTCCGGCCCGTCGGTCGAGCCCTCGACCGGCACGGTCTATATCGGGAGTCACGACACGAACCTGTACGCGCTCGACGCCGCGACGGGCGACGAGCAGTGGTCGTTCGGCACGCACGGCGCGCTCATCGGCTGTCCGACGGTGACGAGCGACCACGTCCTCGCCGGGTCGTCGGACGACCGCTTCTACGCCGTCGAGAAGGCGACCGGCGAGGAGCGTTGGAGCGTCGGGACGGCCGGCGACGCCTCCAGTACGGTGCTGGTCCGCGACGGCGCGGTGTATGTCACCGACCGCGCGTCGGGACGCTATCTCGACGCCCGGTACGGCACCGACACCGCCGACGGGTCCGGTACCGGCGAGACGACGGCGGACCCGGCCGACAGCGGCGCGCTCTACAAGGTCGGTCCGGCGGAGTGAGCGGGCCGTCGACGTGTCCCGTTACGTTTAATTTCGATTCGCCGCTATACTTCCGCGAGGGGAGCCACCGCGTGTGGACGCCAACGGCCCGTACCGATCGGGTGTCGGAAGTGGGTGTGGTAGCTGCCGCACTCTGCGTCGCCCTGATCGCGGGCAGTGCCGTCGCAGTGGCCGGAGCCGTCGGGCTCGGCGGGCCCGGACAGGACCGGGTCGCACTCGCCAACGGCGGTGCGGCGGCCGTCGGCGCGTCGTGCAGTGAGCCGCCGCCACCGGACAACGACCCGATGCGGGTGTACTGCGGCGACGGCCCCGCGACGGTCGAGCGGGGCGACTCGGTCACCGTCACCTACCAGGTGACGAACTACGACAACCAGACCCGCGAGGTCCTGCTCCAGTACGAACTCTTCCACCCGGACGGATCGTCGTCGCTGATCGGCGCCGGCGGCGAGGGTGTCGAGGCCGACCCCGGTGAGACCGTCACGAAATCGGTGTTACTTGGGAGCCCGAACCAGACCGGCAATTACACCTTCGTCGCGCGGCCGGCGTCAAACGCGCCCAGTCCGGCCCGACACTCATTTACCGTGACCGAGTATTCGACGCCGACGCCCACGCCAACACCGACTCCGACGCCCACGCCGACTCCAACGCCGACAGCGACACCCACAGCGACGCTGACGCCAACCCCGACAGCAACGGCAACGCCGACGCCCACACCGACTCCAACGCCGACGCCCACCCCAACACCAACGTCGACGCCCACACCGACTCCAACGCCAACCCCCACCCCGACAGCAACACCGACGCCTACACCAAGCCCGACAGCAACGCCAACCCCGACGCCCACCCCGACAGCAACGCCAACCCCGACGCCAACCCCAACACCAACGTCGACGCCGACGCCAACACCGACTCCAACGCCAACACCAACTCCCACCCCGACTCCAACGCCAACACCAACCCCCACCCCGACAGCAACACCGACACCCACCCCGACAGCAACACCGACACCCACCCCGACAGCAACGCCAACGCCGACGCCCACTCCGACCCCCACGTCCACATCGACATCCACGCCGACAGCGACGCTCACCTCGACGCCCACGGGAACGCCGACCCCGACCGAGGGCAGCGCGCCGTCGGGGAGCACGACGACCGCACCGCCGGCCGACGGGTCGGGCGACGGCGGTGAGAGCTCGCTCGCTGACGCGCTCGACCCGCTCCTCGCGGCTCTGGCGGGCGGGGGAGCGCTGACCCTCGGGTTGGCCGGATGGCTCGCGTACAGCCACGAGGTCGGGCCGCTCGGGTCGGTCGGCGGCGACTCGGGCGGGACCGACCGACCGGACTCCGGAGCTGCCGCCGGGCCGGCAGCGAGCGACGATCCGGGCGCGGCGTCCGGCGGTGGCGGGGGACCGGACCCCGGGGTCGCGGCCGGAACGGCAGCGGCCGCCGCGACGCGCGAGGAGCCGTCCCCGGCCCGGATCGACGCCCGTCTCGGCGAGGCGAGCGACCACCTCGACGGCGCGGGGGCGCTCGCCACCGACGGGGACCTCGACGGGGCCGAACGGCGACTGGACGACGCCGACGCAGCGATGGCGGCCGCTGAAACCATCGCCACCGATCGTGACGGGACGGGGGAGGCGGACGTCGGCGACCGACTGGACTCGCTGCGCTCCCGGCGCGAGGCGGTCGCGGCGACCTGCGAGGCGCTACGAACGGCCCGGAAGCACCTCGACACCGCAGTCGCGGAGCGCGAGCGGGCCGAGGCGGCGCTCGGGCGGGACCGCCGCGAGGTCCGCGTCGCGTGCGACCGCGCGCTCGATGCGCTGGACGCGGCCGACGACGCGGTCGGCGAGCGCGACCTGCCGGTCGCGGCGGCGCTCGCGACCGAGCGCGACCGGGTGCAGTCCGTCCTCGAACGGACCCGGCGCGGATCCGGCGCCTGACGCGAGCGAGGACCAGGCAGGCGAGCGGGCGGGCGAACGACCCCGCGCCGAGGCGACACTGCTTTGACGCGAGCGCGCCCCGCCCCGGTATGGCAGACGACCCTGATCTCGCGTGGGAGACGCTGGACCGCCGAACGTCGTACTCCTGTGAGGGGTTCGACATCGTGACCGACGAGGTTCGCTTCCCCGATGGGACCGAGGGCGAGTTCGATTACCTCACGGAGGGCGAGAGCGTCGTCGTCCTCCCGTTTTCGACCGACGGCGAGGTCGTGGCCATCGAGGAGTGGCGCCAGGCGGTCGGTCGGGTCAACCTCGGCCTCCCCGCCGGCGGGATCGAACCCGATGACGACCGCCCGCGCGACGCCGTGGCGCGCGAACTCGAGGAGGAGACGGGCTACCGGCCCGGGACGGTCGAGCACCTCACCTCGGTCGAACCGGCGAACGGCTTCTCGGACGCGGTCTTTCACTACTTCGTCGCCCGCGAGTGCGAGCCGACGGGAGAGCGGGACCTGGAGTACAACGAGGACCTCCGTGTCGCCGCGACCGACTTCGACGCCCTGCTCGCCGCGGCCCGCGAGGGGGAGTTGCGCGACGGGCGGTCGATGCTCGGCGTGCTGTATTTCGAGCTGTTCGGACGCGGCGACCACGAACACAACCCTTAGGCCCGCCCACGGGGTAGCCGGTGCAATGGCAGACGTCTTCGAGGTCAGGCGGTACGACGCCGCCGGCCGCCTGGGCGACCTGGAAGTGCCCCGCGCCGGCGTGACCGTTGAGACGCCCGCGCTCCTCCCGGTCGTCAACCCCCACATCCAGACGATTTCGCCCGCTCAACTGGAGTCCGAGTTCGGCGCCGAGATCCTCATCACCAACAGTTACGTCCTCTACGGGAGCGACGAACTGCGCGAACCCGCCCTGGATCGGGGCCTTCACGACCTGCTCGACTTTTCGGGCGCCATCGTCACCGATTCGGGCTCCTTCCAGCTCGCCGAGTACGGCGAAATCGACGTGACCACCGAGGAGATCCTCGCGTTCCAGCACGAGATCGGATCCGACGTGGGCACGCCGGTCGACATCCCGACGCCACCGGACGTGTCCCGCGAGCGCGCCGTCGCCGAACGCGAGACGACCGAGGACCGACTCGAGATAGCCCGCGAGGTCGACACCGGCGAAATGCTCGTCAACGCGCCCGTCCAGGGCTCGACCCACCCCGACCTGCGCGAGGCGGCGGGCGAGGTCGCCGGCCGGTCGGGGCTGGACGTGTTCCCGGTGGGCGCCGTCGTTCCGCTGATGAACGAGTACCGCTACGGCGACCTGGTCGATATCGTCGCCGCCGCCAAGCGAGGGCTCCCCGAGTCGGCGCCGGTCCACCTCTTCGGCGCCGGCCACCCGATGATGTTCGCCCTCGCGACCGCGCTGGGCTGTGATCTCTTCGACTCGGCCGCCTACGCCATCTACGCCCGCGACGACCGCTACATGACCGTCCGGACGACCGAACATCTCGCCGATCTGGAGTACTTCCCGTGTTCCTGTCCCGTCTGCGCTGCGAACACGCCCGAGGACCTCCGGGGGATGGACGACGACGAGCGCGAGCGAGCGCTCGCCGAGCACAACCTCTATGTCTCCTTCGAGGAGATCCGGACGGTCAAGCAGGCCATCCGTCAGGGGAACCTGCTGGAACTCGTCGAGGCGCGGGCGCGGGGCCACCCCGCGATGCTCGACGGCTACCGCGCCCTGCTCGACCACGCCGCCCAACTGGAGCGCACCGATCCCGTCTCGAAGGAGACCTTCTTCCACCTCTCGACCGAGAGCGCGCGCCGTCCCGAGGTCGCCCGTCACCACGACCGCCTCGACCGCCTCGCGCCCGACGGCGACGAGGTCCTGCTCACGCAGGGGTCCACGGAGGACAGCTTCGACGAGTGTTGGCGCGTCGAGCCCCCCTTCGGCCCGTTCCCGCGGGAACTCTCCGACGGCTACCCGCTGACCGCTCAGCTCCCCGAGCGGCTTGAGTCCCAGTCCTACGAGCGGGCCGCCGACGGCGTCCGCCGGCTGGTCGAGACCAACCCCGACGTGGCGTTCACGCTCGCCCACGACGACTGGCCGGTGACCGCCCTCGAGACGGTTCCCGACGGCGTCGAACTGTGGAACCTCGGGGAGTGAGGACGGACCTGACTCAGGAGAAACGGCGCGCGCCGTCGAACGTGCCCGAGCAGTGCGAGGGCCGTGAGACGGCGTCGTGCGAGGGATGAGCACCGGAGCCGCGAGCGAAGCGAGCGGCGAGGAGCGCAATCGGTTGGGGAGGCGTGTGGCCGTCCGCGGTGCTGTACGGGGCGATGTGGTCCTGGCGGATCGAAAGGGCGAGGTCCGGTCGCGGTCGCTGAGCGGGATATCCTCGCTACGCTCGGATAGTGCCACGCTCAGCGACCGCGACCGGGCCGAGGGCTTTCTTCCCTCGTTGTTCGCTCCATCAATCACGGAGACACATAGCGAGCGGGTCGAGGGCTTTCGACGCTCGCCGGTCGCCACACCAACCACAAATAGCGAGCGGACTGGGTGGTTTCGACCCTCGGTGTTCGCTGCGTCGTGCATGTCATAGAAACAGTCACAGGGACTGCTTTCGCAAAGGTTCGGATTGAAACAGCCGCTCAGTGTTTCTGCGTATCTACCGACAGAATCTGTCTTCGTTTGAAGATACGCCACGTGCTATATAAATTTAATTGATTTAAAACAGATGACAGTATTTTTGCTGTTCACCCACAATGGTTCGTACGCCGTGTCCCGAGCTATAGAGCGGTGTTCAGCGCTGATCGGATACCAAGTATATCGACGGTTCAAGGGTGATCAAAGTGGGGATTGAATGGTTTCGGCGAAACACTGAGTGGAACGACTTTGCTAATCGGAAACAGTACGACGCACCAGCTGACCCGTGGAAACTGCTCCGCGTCTCACCAACAAACATTACACATCTGAGCGTCGCTCCGGTAAAATGGGGGCTTGGAAGAGTCCATAGTGGCGACTGGGACAAAGCGAGTAACTTGACGCCAGTCACCGATATCCCGGTTTATAGAGGACTAAGACAGCGATTCGAGGACGGTTTTGACTGGGAAGAGACGGCATATTTCGAAATGGCAGAAACCCGAATAGAAGAACACGGTCAGTTCCGCGGATATGATACCGTAGATGAGTTTCTACAGACCCGGTGTCCTGAAATTGAGACACTGTACGAGAACATCCGACAAGAGGGGTATCGTCCGAACCGGGGTACTGTCTATACCTACCCCACCGACGCCGAGTCCATTCACGACTTAGAACCGATGGTGTTGATCGGCCGCTCTGGTGAGGTATACTGGACAGAGGGGTTCACAAGACTCACGGTTGCGAAACTCCTCAACGTAACGGAAATACCCGTATATGCACTACAGAGACACGAAGAATGGCAACAGATCCGGGACCGGATCAGTAATAGACAGGGATCTGAACTGGAATCAGACCTTGCACCATATGTCGATCATCCAGATATACCAACCGAGATGATAGAGAGGTGACCACTACCCGCCGATACCCAAGTGCCTACACATAGCGAGCGGACCGAGGGCGTTCAGTGTCCAGATCACACGCCACTCTCCACCCCGGACGTTCGAGACGACAGGCTCATTCCGGACAGTCCCGACAGGACGCACATGACCGATTACTTCGAGGTCCACGAGCGCGACGGGGCCGCCCGGCTGGGCGAACTCCGGCTGGACGACCCGGTGACGACGCCGGCGCTCGTGACCGACGCGGACGCCGACGACGCGGACACCGACAACGGGTCCGCCGCCCCGCGACCCGAAGCGGGGGTCGCCCATCCGATCCTCGACGAGGCCGGAGGCGGGTGGGCGGCCGAACACGACGACCCCGCCGGCGACGACGCCCGCCTGACGGTCCTCCCACATCGCGGACTCCCCGCAGGCACGCCCGAGGAGGTTCAGGAGGCGTTCGCGACCGACTATCCCGACACCGACTACCCGAGCGCGGCCGTCGTTTCCAGGGGGACCGCCGCCAACCACGGCGCCGACGCGTACGTCCTCTCGGGCGCACCCGGCGTCGTCGGCCACGCCCGGAAGTTCGTCGAGACCATCGTCGACGTGCGCGAGGCGATCCCATCCGATACCGCGCTCTATCTGCCCGGGGTCGCCACCCCCGCGAACGTCGCCACCCTGGCCTACGCGGGCGTGGACCTGGTCGACGCCGACCGCGCCGTCGTCCGCGGGACGCAGGGCAGATACCTCACCGTCGACGACCACCACTTCCTCGAGGACCTGGACGAACTCCCGTGTGCCTGCCCGGCCTGCCGCACGCCACGCGACGAGTTCGACCGTGAGGACTGTGCCGCCCACAACGTCAACGCCCTCGCGGCCGCGCTCGCCACGGTCCGCCGGCGGATCCGCGACGGCCGCCTGCGCGACTACATCGAGGGACAGGCCCGCCACGAGCAGTGGCTCACCGCCACCTTCCGCCGCCTCGACCAGCAGTACGCCTATCTCGAGGAACGAACCCCCGTGATCCGCCGCGCGGAGATCACGGCAGCGACCGACGACACGCTCCGCCGGGTGGAGATCCAGCGCTTCGCCGAGCGGGTCACCGAGCGCTACGAGAACCGCTTCGACAACCCGCTCGTGCTCGTCCCCTGCTCGGCGAGCAAGCCCTACAGCGACTCACAGAGCCACCGCCAGTTCCACGACGCCATCCAGTACCGCGGCCACAAGGTGTCTATCACCTCGCCAATCGGCGCCGTCCCGCAGGAACTCGAACTCACCTACCCCGCCCAGCACTACGACTCGGTGGTCACCGGCGAGTGGACCGCGACCGAAATCGAGTTCGTCGCGGACGTGCTCGAACGCTACCTCGCGAACGCCGACTACCCGGACTACGTCGCCCACCTCCCCGAGGACTACCGGCCGATAACCGAACGCGTCGCCGACTCGCTCGGGATCGACTTCACCTACACCGTCGAGGACCACCCCACCACCTCGGAGTCGCTCAGCAACCTCGCGGCCGCCCTATCTGGCGAACTCAAGTACGGCAAGCGCGAGCGCCAGCACAACACCGTCCGGGCCATCGCGGACTACCAGTTCGGCCCCGGCGCCGGCGACGCGCTGTTCGACGACCTCACCATCCGGGGGAGCCACCCCGGCCTGCAGGCCCACGACGCCGACGGCGAGCAACTCGCGGTCGTCACCCGCAACTACGGCACGCTGGCGTTCACCGTCGCGGGCGGGCGCCGCTGGGTCGCGAGCGACGCGCCCACCAAGCGCGTCGAGATCGACGACTTCGTCCCCCACGGGAGCGTGCTCGCGCCGGGGGTCGTCGACGCTGACGACGACATCCGCGTCGGTGACGAAGTGGTCATCGAGGGGCCGAGCGCCTTCGGCGTCGGCCGCGCCGAGATGCGCGGCGCCGAGATGTGCGACTCCTCGCGCGGTATCGCCAGTACCGTCCGCCACGTCGAAGAGACTGACCGCTAACGGTCACCGAACGTCTCAAAGACATCGTCACTGGGTTTATGTTCGCGCGGGCGATGGTCCGGGTGTGAGCCACTGGACCGACCGCCTCTTTCGCGAGCAGGCGGGGCTGTTCGCCGCGGCGCTCGAGGAGCGCGTCGCGGCGGCCGACGGGGAGGTCGCCGACCTGCTCGCCCTGCTCGACGGCGCGTACGGACTCGACCCCGAGCGGACGCTCGACGTGGCCTGCGGCGTCGGCCGGCACGTCCTGGCGCTGGCCGACCGCGGCCGTGACGCCGAGGGACTCGACTTCTCCGCCGACTACGTCGAGCGGGCGCGCGACCGCGCCGCCGAACGCGGCCTGGCCGACCGCGCCACATTTCACCACGCGGACATGCGCGACCTCGATGCGTGGGGTGAGGGACGAGACCCGTACGACCTCGTGACGGTCCTCTGGAACTCGCTTGGCTACTACGACCGCGCGACCGACGAGGCGGTGCTCGCGGCGGCCCGTGACCTGCTGGCCGACGACGGGGCGCTCGTCGTCGAGATGGGCAACAAGGACTTCTACCTCGCCGACGACCAGCCGACCGCGGTCACCGAGGCCAACGGCAGACTCACCGTCGATCAGCGCACGTACGACGTGGAGACCGGCCGCTTTCACACCACGGCCCACTGGTTCGACGCCACCGGCGACGGCTACGACTACCTCGACACGCTGGAGTGGGAGCAACGGATGTACGCGCCGGTCGTCCTCCGGGAACTCTGCCAGGACACCGGCTTCGAGACCGTCGACCTCTACGCCGGGTTCGACGGCGCCGACCTGGAGCAGGAGTCGCCGACCGTCGTTGTCGTCGCGCGGTGAGTCGCGACCGGCGCAGCCGTACCGTTCGATGGGGCGCGATTGGCGCGGCCGTACCGTTCGATGGGGCGCGACTGGCGCAGCCGTACCGTCCGGGGAGTCGCACAGTCTTTTTCCACGGCCGCCGCGAGCGGATCGACGATGACACTCCGACACGTCGCGATTCCGGTCGCCGACATCGAGCGCGAAATCGAGTTCTACGCCGACCTGCTGGGCTACGAAGTCGTCCGCGAGTTCACGGCCGACGACGGGACCCGAAACGTCTTCATCGGCCACCCCGACCCCGCGGCCGACGACGACGCGGCGCTCCAGCTCGTCGCGGCCGAGGGCTCCGTCGAAACGGGCGATTTCGTCCACACCGCGCTGACCGTCGACGACGTCGACGCGGCGGTCGCGGACCTGGACGACGACCTGGTCACGGGCGAACCCGAAACCCTCGACGGGGACGGCCTCCGCGTCGCGTTCATCGACGACCCCGAGGGCTGGGGCGTCGAACTCGTCGAACAGCTGTAGGTCGCCCGCCGAACCGAGACAGCAGTCGCCGCGGCGCCGACCGGGAACCAAGACATTAGTCGGCGCGGCGCCAACTGGCGGACGTGCGCGCACACCTCCGGGCCGGCGTCGCCATCTACAACGCGGGCCACTACCACGCCGCCCACGACGCCTGGGAGGACCACTGGCTCGACCTCCCCGAGGGCGACGACGAGCGCTTCCTCCACGGGCTCATCCAGTTCACCGCGGCCGTCCACCACGCCCGCGAGCGCAACTGGTCAGGTGCGACCGGCCTCGCCGACAGCGCCCGCGAGTACCTCGACGGCCTCCCCCGCGAGTACCGCGGCGTCGATGTCGGCGCCGTCTGCGACTATCTCGCCGGCCTCGAACGTGACCCCGAGCGGATCGAGCGCGCGCCGCCGCTCGCGCTCACCCACGAGAGCCAGTCCCTCGCTCTCGCGGACCTGAAGTTCGACGCCGCCGCCGTGGCCGCGGTGGTGCTCGCCGAGGAGTACGGCTACGACGAGGCGGTCCTCGAACGGGCCGTCGAGTACGCCCGCGCCGACCTCGCGGCGGACGAGACGGGGAGCCAGTTCGTCACTTTCGTGATGGATTTCGCCCGCGAGGGCGGCCAGCGCGCCATTATCTTCCAGCGCCTCTCCGAGCACGTCGAACGGCGCCGCCATCGCGAGACCGACGTCGAGGGACTGTTCGAGGAGCGGTGAGCGCGGACCCGCCTTTTTTACGGCGACCCCCGTACCCGTAGCCATGCCAGACGAGTACGCGTTCGAACGCGCTGTCTCGCGGGAGGTCGCGGCGGCCATTCTCCGGACGATGGGCGACGGTGTCGCGACCGGGTCGGTGCGACTCGGCGACGACGAGCACGCGAGCGACGACCGGTCCGACGAGGCGGTCGTCGTGGACGTGCCCGACCGGGTCACTGCCGAGATCGAGTACGAGACCGGCGATGTGTCGGAACTGGAGATCGAACTCGCGTGGCGGACGGACGGCGAGGGTGACCCGGGCCCGGTCGGGTCCGACGCGGACGCGGACACCGACGTGGTTGCCGACGCCGATACGGACGACGAGGCGGTTGCCGACGTGGACGCGGCCGCCGATGCCGACGCGGATACCGATGCGGACGACGAGGCGGTTGCCGACGCGGACGCCGACACGGTTGCCGACACGCCCACCGACGCCGACGCCGACGCGCCCGCCGACGCGACTGCGATCGACGCCGCAACCGAGAACGGCACCGTCGCGGATCCGGTCGGTGATCCACCGACCGACGAGGCGATGCCGGCGACACCGGTCGGCGCGGGCGACGGCGTCGACAGCAAGGCGCGGTTCGAACTGTACCAGGACCGGGCCGGGGAGTGGCGCTGGCGACTCGTCCATCACAACGGCAACATCATCGCCGATGGGGGCGAGGGCTACGCGCGAAAGCGCACCGCGCGCACGGGACTCCGAAGCGTGATGCGCAACGCGCCCGGCGCAGAAATCGTCGAAGAAGAGTCCGACTAGGGGGACACCGCGTTCTCAGACCGCGTCGCGCTCGTAGTCGGCGACGTGGTCGTCGCCATCCCACTCCGCGGAGTTGTCCTGTGGGTCGTACCCCAGCGCCTCCTTCGCTCGCTCCAGCGAGTAGTATTTCCGGTCGTTGTCGGAGACACCGACAGACTCGCTTCGCTCGTCTGTCGAGCCCTCGCTCGCTTCGCTCGCGAGGATGCCGTAGCCGATTTCGAAGCCGACGACGAGAGAACTCGTCGAATGGAGTGTCCTCGACGTGGATCCCAGCAAGTAGTAAGCGGCCGGTTTTGCCGACGGGAGGAGAGACGCCTTTCGATCAGACGCTCTCACGTTCATAATCGGCGACGTGGTCGTCGCCGTCCCACTCCGCGGAGTTGTCCTGTGGGTCGTACCCGAGGATCTCCTTCGCTCGCTCCAGCGAGTAGTATTTCCGGTCGTTGTCGGAGATGCCGTAGACGATTTCGAAGCCGTAGTCTGCTTCCAGCGAACAGCGGTGGATGCGGGCACAATCGGGGTAGGACAGCCACATCGCCTGGCCGCGCTCGTAGTCGATCGGTGGGTGGCCCTTGGTGAGGTTGCCGATACGGATGTTGCAGACGGCGATGTCGTGCTCGTCGTGGTAGTACCGGCCCATGACCTCGCAACTGGCCTTGGAGATGCCGTAGTAGTTGCCGGGTCGGGGGAACTCCGTCCCGTCGAGCAACACGTCACCCTCGGGACGATACATCTTGGGGGTGCGCTCGTCGGTCTCGAAGGCGCCGACGGCGTGGTTCGAGGAGGCGTAGACGAACTTCTCGACGCCCTCGTCGACGGCGGCCTCGTACATCTTCTGGGTGCCGTCGATGTTGGTCGACAGCACCGAGTCCCAGGGCGCGTTGGGCCGCGGGTCGCCCGCGAGGTGGATGACCGCGCCCACGCCCGCCATCGCCTCCGCGACCGCCTCGTCGTCGACGACGTCGCCCACGAGGTACTCGTGGTCTGGCTCTTCCTCGGGCGGGTTGTGAAAGAGGAGTTTCCACTCGTACTCGTCGGCCAGGCCCTGCAGGATCGCCTCGCCGACGCGCCCCCCCGCGCCAGTGAGCAACACTGGTTCGTCCATTCGCGTGTACCTGTGCGACCATCCAGTAAGTAAGGTGCGATCCCGTTTGCCCCTGTCAGCCGGTGGGAATTTCGAGTGAGGAGTCACCGCGTGCGGCCGGGAACTGCCGACCACCACGGGCGTCCCGACACTGCCGACCACCGCGCGAGTCCCGACACTGATTACTCCCCGGCCGACCAGCGACCGGCATGGACGACGCCGCGACCCCGGACGGTCCCGCCACTGACGCCCAGACAGCCTGCTTCGAGGCGGGCATCAAGTTCGGCGCGCTGTACCACCAGTTCGCCGGGACGCCGGTCAGTCCCGACAGCGCCGCCAGCCTCGCCCGTGCGATGGAGGAGTCCATCGAGAATCAGCCCCACTGCGAGTCCGTCACCGTCGACGTGCGCGAGGACGCCATCGCCGCCGAACTGGCCGACTCGCCCGCCGATTACACCGAACTCACCGGACAGTTCCTCGACGTCGATATCGTCGTCGACTACGAGGGGACGCCGGTCCGGGCCCGAATGGACATGCAGGACGGCTACCCGCTGATGCGACTGGTCGACGTGGGCGAATAGCCGGTTCGAGCGGTAGTATTCAAATACGGATTTTGTATCGTTGAGCGTGTCATAGAAAACGTCTCACGGTGCTACAATAGTATGTCTCGGGTTCGTAATCCGATTAATTACGCCATTCGTTGATGAATGTCGGGGCGATGACGCCAACGCCGAGGAGCACGGCGAAGTGAATCCATTGCTTATCAGTTACAGCTGTTGTGCCGTACACCGATACGAGAGCGAGTATGACGAAGACTGCTGTAATCTTGCTTTCTGTGCTGACCAGGCTATTCGACCTTGTGGAGGGCTGTTCTGACACGTTCAATCGTTCAGCTGCATAATGCATATACTTTTTCTACAATTTCAGAGCCAGCAACTACCGCTGACCGAGCCCAGAGCAAGAACCAAAACCGTCTACTGAGCAACTGCGAACGATTCTATGACACGCTCATGTTTGCAGTGGCGAATATCCGTCGCTTATCTGAACACCGCTATCCAGATCGCGCGACCGACCGCGGAGTAACTGATCACCACCTCGGACGTTCTCGCGAGTATCGGCCGCCAACGGCCGGATTTTCACTTTCACTTTCAGGCGCGCGTTTAAACGGGCGGGGGTCGTAGACGGGGGTATGAGTCAAGCGACACTGGACGACGACGAACTCTTCGAGGACGCGGCCAGCGAGATGCGCGAGGATGTCGAGGAGAGCCTGACGAAGGCGCGCGCCGAACTGCCCGACGCGGACGCCATCTGGGACGTCGAGGCGGACAACACCCTCGGCGTGCTCAACGCGCTCCGGTCGGCGCTGGCCGTCGAGGACGCCGAGACGCACCTCCGAGACGCCAAGAAGTGGTACACGATGGGCGAGCGCGCCGACGCCTTCGAGGACGCCGACGACCTCGCCGAGGATATCGAGGCCGTCGAGGATGTCATCGCCGACGTGGAGGAAGCCCACGAGCAGGTCAGCGACCTCGCCAGCACGGTCCCGCAACTGCGCTCGGCGCTGGAGGAGTTCGCCGAGGAAGGCGAGGAGAGTGACGCAGCGGACGCCGACGCCGATGCCGACGCCGATGCGGACGCCGACGAAGCCGAAGCCTGACCGGGACGCCGGCGACGTTCCCGTCGGAGTCAGTCGCCCGCCCGCTCACGTGCCGCCACGGCGTCGAGCAGTGTCGCCAGCTTTTCCGCCGCCCGCTCTTTCAGCCACGCGCCCAACTCCGCCGTCCCCTCGCGCGGGTCCCCGACAGCGCCGTTTTCCGAGAACTCCGCCGAGTCGTAGGCGAGGTTCGTCCCAGAAACCCACTCGCCCCAGCCGTCGGCGGCACCGTCAGCGGCCTCGTCGAGGCGGTCCTCGCGCAGGAGGTCGGGCGCGACGGCTCGCACCATCGCCGTCTCGACCGGGCCGCCGTGACCCATCGCGATATCGTCGAGGTCGACCGGCGGATCCTCGGCGGCCTCGCTCTCCCCGTCGAGTGAGACAGCGTCGAACCAGGTGAACGGGACGGCGTAGGCGTCGTCGTGGCGCGTGACGCGGCCACAGAGTTCCCGGAGCGGCGCGACGTTGCCGCCGTGGCCGTTGACGACGACGACCCGGTCCCAGCCGTGCGCGGCGAGCGAGCCGACCGTCTCGCGGACGTACGCGCGGAAGGTGTCCTCGCTGACCCACAGCGTCCCGGCGAACTGGCGGTGTTCCTCCGCGACGCCGACCGGCACGGTGGGGGCGACGACCACCTCGCCGTCGTAGGCGTCGGCGCCGGCGGCGGCGATGGCCTCGGCGGCGAGCGCGTCGGTCGACAGCGGCGCGTGCGGGCCGTGCTGTTCGGTGCTGCCGACGGGGAGGACCGCGAGGTCCGTCTCGGCCCTCGCGGCCTCGGTCCACGTCGACTCCGAGAGGTGCATATCCCGACATCGCGGCCGCGGCCGTTAAGCGGTTCGCTGGCGATTCCGTTCGGCGAACGGTACCCGGAAATCGGAGTCCAGAGAAAGAATCGGTCGGAAGAAAGAACCGTCGGTCCCGGGGTCGCGGTGGGTCAGTTGCTCGACTCGTCGGAGTCCTCGACGACGTCGTCGACGAGCGTGGTCTCCTGTCGGGGTCCGGTGCCGTCGGGGTCGGCGCTGGCCTCGGTCATCGCCGCGGGGGAGGTGACCGACGCGGCGACGACCGGGCGACCCTCCTCGGCGAACAGGCGGTCCATCGCCAACCCGGTGACGAAGCCGTAACCGAGGTGACCGACGAACGTCGCCAGGACGAACACCGCGAGCGCGAGGCCGGCGTAGCCCGCGTAGTAGGCGAAGACGAACCCGGTCCACATCACGGCGCCGAAGACGAGTCCCTTCGCGGCGTAGTTGCGACCGGGGAGGTACGCCCCGAGCGTCGCGAGCAGGAGCGGCAGGGTCGTCATCCCGCCGACGACGAAGATGGCCACGCCCGCCCAGAGGAGCGCGTCGCCCGACAGCGCCGCGTCGAGGCCGAGGATCTCCGCGACAGTCCCGAAGGAGTCGAGGTCGAACCCGCCCGCGAGCGACGCGAGGGCGATGGTCCCCAGAATGACGACGTTCCCGGCGGCGCCGGCGATGGCACCGATGACGCCGTCCCACAGCACCGCGACCAGCAGTTCGCCCAGCGACTCGACGTCCGAGAGCTCCGGAGCCGATTCCTCCTCGGGGACGCCGCGCTCGTGGTTGCCAGACATTATCATACAAGATGTGTGCCGTGGTATAAATAACCAGCGCGGAGGCGGGGTTCACCGAAGGATGAACTCCCGAACTGGTTCGGAAAGTATAATATCCGGTATGGGAACGTGCCACAAACGCTAAGAGGGGATGGGTTCTTGGTGATTGAAAATGCTGATTACCCGCGGTGGACCGACGCCGGGCGACGCCGTGCTGGCGGGTGCGGGCGGAGTGCGGGCACCCGCGGACGTGTTCAACGACATCTTCGTCGTGTTCCTTCTGCTCGGGACGCTGGTCGGCATCGTCGTCATCGCGTACACGCTGTACAACGCCTACAAGTACCGGTATCGGGAGGGCGAGGACCCGGCCCCCGAGTCCGACCGGCCGGAACTCGGCGAACTCCCCGAGGGCGGCGGCAAGGGCAAGAAGCTGTTTCTCTCCTTTACCCTCAGCGCGATCATCGTCCTGTCGCTGATCGTCTGGACCTACGCGTCCCTGTTGTACGTCGAGAACGGCGCCGCGCAGACGCTTGACGACGACGAGGAGGCGGTCGAGATAAACACCACCGGCTACCGCTTCGGGTGGGAGTTCACCTACCCCAACGGTCACACGGCGACGACGCTCCGGGTGCCCGAGGACAGGGTGGTAAACCTCACGGTCACCTCCAGGGACGTGTTCCACAACTTCGGGATACCGGAACTCCGGGTGAAAGCCGACGCCATTCCCGGCCAGACGACTGACCTCTGGTTCGTCGCGAAAGAGCCCGCGACCTACACCGCCAACTGTTACGAACTGTGCGGAGTCGGCCACTCCGACATGACTGCCGAAGTCATCGTGATGAACCAGACCGCCTACCAGGAGTGGTACGCGCAAACGGGTGAGTCGAGCGACGCGGCCGACACGAACGAGAGTGACACGTCCGCCGCGAACGGGACCGACGCACCCGCCGCGAACGGGACCGACGCATCCGCCGCGAACGGGACCGACGCATCCGCCGCGAACGGAATCGAGATGAGTAGTCCCGAGATGAGTAGTGCGACGAACACCGTCGACACGGCCGCGGGCGCGGCGACCGACGCCCGGGCCGTCTCACAACCATGAGTCACGACCAGGATCACGGACACGACTTCCCCCCGACCAGTTCTGTAAAGCGGTGGTTCATCACGACCAATCACAAGGACGTCGGCATCCTCTATCTCGTCACCGCCCTGTTTTTCCTGCTGCTCGGCGGGGCGCTCGCGATGTTGATGCGCGTCCAGCTGTGGTCGCCCGGCGCGAGCGTCCTCTCGGGCGGCGCGTACAACCAGGCCGTCTCCGCTCACGGCCTCATCATGGTCTTCTGGTTTATCTCCCCCTTTGCCTTCGGCTTCGCCAACTACGTCGTCCCGCTACAGATCGGCGCCGACGACCTCGCCTTTCCGCGGCTGAACGCGCTGTCGTACTGGCTGTATCTGTTCTCGGGCCTGCTCTTTATCGCCTCCTTTTTCCAGGGCGGCACGTTCGACGGCGGCTGGACGATGTACGCCCCGCTGAACGTCCCGACGTACATGCCAAACGTCGGCGGGACGGCGGTCGTCCTCGCGCTCATCATGTTCGTCGCCGCGGTCACGCTCGGGTCGGTCAACTTCCTGACCACGATGTACCGCATGCGCGCCGAGGGCCTCCGGATGCGGGACCTGCCGGTGTTCTCGATGTCCATCCTGCTGACGGTGTGGATGATGCTGTTTGCCTTTGCCGCCCTGCTCGCGGCGCTGATGATCCTCGCCGCCGACCACCTGCTCGGGACGACCTACTTCACCTCCGAGGGTGGCACGCTGCTGTGGACCCATCTGTTCTGGTTTTTCGGCCATCCGGAGGTCTACATCGTCTTTTTCCCCGGCCTGGGGATCATGGCCGAATGCTTCCAGACGTTCACGGGCCGGCGCCTCGTCGGCCGGAAGTGGTTCGTCCTCTCGATGGTGCTCGTGGCGCTCCAGTCCTTTGTCGTCTGGATGCATCACATGTTCCTGACCGGGATCAACCTGGAGATAAAGACCCTTTTCATGGTGACGACCATCGGTATCTCGCTCCCGTTCGACCTGATGGTCTTCTCGCTGATCTACACGATGATCAAAGGGCGCATCCGCTTTACCACGCCCTTCCTGTTCTCGCTTGGCGCGCTCATCCTCTTCATCATCGGCGGCATCACCGGCGTCTTCCTCGGCGCGGTCGTGCTCGACTACGAGTTCCGGGGCACCTACTGGGTGGTCGCGCACTTCCACTACGTGATGGTTGCCGGCGCCACCGCCCTCTTCGCGGGCCTGTACTACTGGTACCCGAAGATAACCGGGCGGATGTACGACGAGTTCCTCGGAAAACTCCACTTCGCGACCTACTTCGTCGGGTTCAACCTGCTCTACTTCCCGATGTTCTCCGCCTGGGAGACGCCCCGACGCGTGTTCAACTACGAGGTCGGCCTCGGGTTCTGGCACAAACTCGCCACCATCGGCGGGTTCCTGCTCGGGGCCTCCTTTTTGATCATGTTCTACAACATGTTCCGGAGCCTCGCGACTGGCGAGGAGGTCGGCGACAACCCCTGGGAGTACGCCACCAGCGCCGAGTGGGCAGTGTCCTCGCCGCCGCCACTGGAGAACTTCCCGGGGACGCCGAGTTACGCGACCGGGAAACTGCAGTTCCTCGGCGGTGACGGCGAGAGCACCGAGCGGACCGACATCGACGGCGCGGTTGGCGGCGCCGCGGCCGATGGTGGCACTGCGGCCGATGGTGGTACTGCCGTGGCGGACCCGGGGCTGGTCGCGGAGGCGGGCGCCCACCCCGAGGTCGCGGACGCTCACGCGGACGACTCGGGTCACGCCGACCACGCGAGTTTCTGGCCGTTCGTCATCGGCCTCGCCGGCTTCCTCTCGTTTCTCGGTATCTCGGGGATCCACGAGGGCGGGGTCTACTACCCGCTGACAGCCGCGGGCGGGCTCCTGGTCGCCATCGGCTTCGTCGGGCTGGCCCGCGAACCGTTCAGCGCGCCCGAACCGGCCCTGGCCGAGCGCTGGCCCTTCGAGGGCGTCGAGAACATGAAGCTCGGAATGTGGCTGTTCCTCGGGTCCGACGTGGTCCTCTTTGGCGGCTTCATCGGCTCGTATCTCTTCCTCAGGGTCGCCAACGGCTGGCACTACTGGGAACACGAGCTCATCCCGGCGGCCCACGTCACGTTCCCGGGGCTGGTCAACACCTACCTCCTGTTGACCAGCAGTTTCGCCATCGTGCTCGCGCTGGTGGCCTCACACCGGAACAGCAAGCGGGGCGTGGTCGCGAGCCTCATCCTGACGTGGGTGCTCGGGGTCGGCTTCCTGATCAACAAGGGCCTCGAGTGGCAGCATCTGTTCCACATCCACAGCGAGGCGTTCCCGAACGGCTGGGAGGTCGGGACAAACGTCGCCTCCTCGACGTTCTACCTGACGACGGGACTCCACGGCGCCCACGTCATTGTGGGCCTGGTGATGCTCATGTACATGATCCCCCGGGCGATGAAAGGGGCGTACCTGGAGGGTGACGACGAGATGCTCGAGTACTTCGGGCTGTACTGGCACTTCGTGGACATCGTCTGGCTGTTCCTGTTCCCCCTCTTCTACATCGTGTAACAATGTCACGACTCAAACTCTACACGGCGATATACGTGGTGTTGTTCGTCCTGGCGACCGTCCAGGCCTGGGTCGAGAGCGCCGGCCTGCTGGACGAGACCTACTGGTGGGCGTTCGCGCTCATCATGGTCCTCTCGTTCGCGAAGGCGGTCATCGTCGCCGGCTACTACCAGCACCTGCGCTGGGAGCCCCGTTCGGTGTCGTACCTGATGGTCGGCGGCCTGTTCGTCGCGCTCGCCCTGACGACTGCCGCGGCCTACTCGATCCTGTAGTCGGCTGCCGACCGACACCGGACGACGACCGCTCCGTTCGCCCTCGTCCCGGTCCGCACGGCCGTCGCGACGGTCCTGTTTCCGAGAACCAACGTTTCTCAACGGGAGAACAGTGTTTATCCGGTTCGGCGCCGTTAGCCCGGACAACGATGTCCAGACAGCAACGTGGCGGAGCTGACGACGCTGGTGGGCCACCGGACCCGGACGGCGCCGGATCGCCGGGCTCGGACGGCGCCGAACCGGGCGACGACGGCGGCTCGACGATCAAGAAGTGGGCCAAGCGGTTCGTGATCGCGGTCGTCGCGCTGGTCGGACTCCTGGTGATTCTCTACCTGCTCGGCGTCATCGGCGTCCCCACCGCCGGCGTGGCCGACCGCGGCGACTGGGGCAACGTGACCGAGAACCGGACCGAGATAGTCACGACAGTCTGGGTCGACAACCCCAACCCGATCGGACTCTCACTGGGCGACAGCGTCGGCGTCGACTACGACATCAGGATGAACAGCGTCCTCCTCGCGGAGGGGTCGAAGTCGAATTTCAATATTCCGACGGGCAACAGCACCCGGGAGTTGCGGACGGACATCCACAACAACCGGCTCAACGACTGGTGGGCTGGCTACGTGCGCGCCGACGAGACGGTCGAGTTGCGCGCGAACGCCACCCTCGAGCTCAGCGGGCTCCCGGACCAGAAGGTGCCGCCAGTAGAGGAGACGATGCTCCAGGACGAGACGCCCGTGATCGACGCGCTCTCGGCGTCGATCAACTCGACGGCCGACACGTACACCGAGAACGTCAGCGCCGGGTCGGTCGACGACGGGTCGATCGGCGGCGGGATCGGCGACGAACTCGACGGGAGCGATACGACGGTCACCGTCGGCTACGAGGTCGAGCGCGGATGGGCCACCTGGGAGTCGGTCAGCGCGAACACGACGACCGTCCGCGTGCACATGGACGTCCACAATCCCGGCGACGTGCCGGTGCCGGCCGAACCCGACGGCGTCGAGTTCACCACCGAGGCCAACGGCGTCGACATGTTCGTCGCCGGGAACGACGCCATCTCGACGGGAAGCGCCGGGGATGACCCGCTCATCGACCCCAGCGAAACGCGGGAGATCACCTTCACCCTGGAGATGGACAACGACAACGTCGACGACTGGTTCACCAGCCACGTCCGCAACGAGGAGCTGACTGAACTGGCCACGCGGTTCCACGTGACCTTCCAGGAACCCACGACCGGGGCGACGTTCCGCATCCCCGACGAGACGGCACCGGCCCACCGCTGTGAGTTCCAGACCGCTATCCTCGTCGACGACACGGAGCCGTACTCCGACTGCCAACCGCCCGAAGGCCCCCAGCAGTCCGAGCCCTGACCCGTCGATTTCTTCGCCTCGTCATTCCGCGAACGCCCTCGGCGACCGCTCAGTTCTCCGATTCGTCCGTCGCCGTCCCGGACCCGCGACCGCCGCGCCGGAGCGAGCGAAATCCGGGACGCCAGTACAGCAGGGCGACCGAGACGAGAAAGGCCACCGTCGAGATATCGAGCGCGTGGTCGTAGGTCGCGGACATCAGCGTGACGCTCCCGCCCCAGACGCCGGTTGCGAGCGACGCCAGGATTGGGAACGAACAGCTCAGACACGAGAGGAGGCCAACAGCGCCCGACAGCACCGCGCCGGTCACGTCGAGCACCGCGGCGTAGACGAGGTAGGCCAGACAGACGTACCCGATCACGCGGAAGGGGACGAACGAGACGTAGAACGTCTCAGTGATGTAGCGGATCCGCTCCCACCCGGGCGAGCCCGCGCCGACGGAGAGGCCGAGCGAGGCCGAGGGGACGCCGTGGTGGCCGGCCGTGGTCAGCCCGGTCAGCCCGGCCCAGTTGGCCAGCAACAGGAAGTAGCCGCCGGCGACGGCGGCCGCGAGCAGGCGCTGGCGCCGCGGCGCCGCCGGGACGCGGACCCTGAAGGCCGCCCAGAGGCCGACGTTGATCCAGACGAAGGGGTAGAGGACGAAGCGGGGCTGGGTGACTTCGGCGGGTGTCGCGAGGAAGTACGTCGACAGCAGGACCCCCTCGAGGACGAGGACGACGCCCATCAGCAGGCGGAGGGGGACGCCGGGTGTCGAGCGCGTCGAGTGGGCCATCGGCTACGCCGTGACGAGGGTGACGACGATAGTGAGCATCGCGATCATCCCGAGGGTGATGGCGCCGCCCGCGGTGGCCTGTGCGTTCGAGCGCCCGTTCTCGCGCATGGCGAAGTAGACGCCCGCGACGAGGTAGAAGCCGACTATCGTGCCGAGGCCGATCAGCAGCGCCGGCCCGGTGACCGACCCGCTCGAATAGGCCACGACGCCGCCGAGGACGGTCAGGATAGCCAGAATGTAGGCCACCGTCCAGGTGTTCGTCGAGCCGGCAACGCGGGCGAGTGCGGACCCCGGTCGTCCCTCGCCGGCCGCCAGATCGCTGTAGGCTCCCAGGGGCGTGTACTCCCGCCAGCGGCGCGACCGTAACGCCAGCACGACTACCCCGGTCCCGAGCAACACCGTTATCGCCGTGCTTACCAGATACACCGTTTCAGCCATGGTACCGTTCTGCACGCTGGTTTTCACCCGGCGTATATAATAATTGTTCAACTCAGACGAGACGTGCGTGGGTACCGCCGTGATCCGTGAGGCGGAGTCGTGAGACGGCGCTGGGCAAGGGGCGGAGTCGTGAGACGCGCTGGGCGAGGGTGAGCGACGCGCGCATGAAAGCGCGCGACAGCGCGATTGCTCGCCCGGCCGTTGTTCCGCGTGCGCCGGTCCGGAAGTGCAAACACTTTGGTCGCGGAGGTAAAACTGCGGGCAATGACCTCTGTCAAGGAGTTTCGCGTGGCCGAACCCGCCACGCCGGACGAACTGGGGCGTGGCTCGTTCGTCTTCACCGACGACTACTCGGTGTTCGACTGGGGGAAGATGCCCGACGAGATTCCCGACAAGGGCGCCTCGCTGTGCACGATGGGCGCGTACAACTTCGAACTGCTCGAACGAGAGGGGGTCCCCACCCACTACGAGGGCGTCGCCACCGCCGAAACCGACGGCGCGGTCGGACTGGACGCGGCGCTCGACGCAGGCACTGCCCCCCGCGAGATGGTCATCGAACTCACGCAGGTCCCCGACCTGCTCTTCGATGGCGAGACGGCCGACGACCCGAGCGGCTACGACTACGCCGCCTACCACGCGGCGGCGGGCGAGAACTACCTCGTTCCCCTCGAAATCGTCTTCCGCAACCGCGTCCCGGTCGGGTCCTCGCTACGCTCGCGCACCGACCCCGCCGCCCACGGCCTCGACCTCGCGGAGTGGCCCGACGAACCCGTCGACCTGGCCGAGCCGGTGATCGAGTTCTCGACGAAATACGAGGAACAGGACCGCTATCTCACCCGCGAGGAGGCCGACCGCATCGCCGGCGCGGCCGATATCGAGGACCTGGCCGCGACCGCCCGCGCGGTCAACCGGGTCGTCACCGAGCGCGCCGACGAGGCTGGCCTCGTCCACGAGGACGGCAAGATCGAGTGTCTCTCCTTCGACGGCGAGATCCGCGTCGCCGACGTGGTCGGGACGTTCGACGAGAACCGCTTTTCCTACGCGGGTCAGCAGGTCTCGAAGGAAGTCGTCCGCCAGTACCACAAGCGCACCCAGTCCGAGTGGGTGGCGGCCGTCTCCGAGGCGAAAGCCGCGGCCGACGAGCGCGGCGTCGCCGACTGGAAGTCGCTGTGTGCGAGCGAACCGGAACCGCTCGCGGAGTCGGTGATCGCGGCGACGCGGGATCTGTACTGTGCGGGCACGAACGCCTACGTCGGCCGCGCGGCCTTCGACGCGCCCGACCTGGCCGACGCCGTCGACGCCGTTCGGGACCTGTAACTCGGTCCGTCCCGGCTCGCTACGGGTCGTCCGCCAGGCCGCCGTCGGTCGCCGCCGGCGTCGCCCCGCCGGTACCGGTGCTCGCCCGGTCGGCGACCGTGAACTTCTCGAGGGCGTCCTGCAAATCCCCGGCGCGCTCGGAGAGGTCCCCCGCGTTCCGGGCGGCCTGCGTGAGCGTCGCGGTCTGTTCCTCCGCGGCGGCCGACGCCTGGTCGGACTCCTCGTCGATACGCTGGGCCATCTCGGCGAGGCCGTCGACCATGCTCGCGACCTCCTCGGTGGACCCGGCCTGCCCGTCCGCGGCGTCGCTCACCTCCTGAATGCTGTCGTTGGCCATCTCGACGTTCTCTGCGATCTCGTCGAGGGCCTGGAGTGCCTCCTCCGCGGTTGTCGTCCCGGCCGCGACGCGCTCGCCCATCTCCCGGATGTTCGTGACGGTCCCGTCGGTCGCGTCCTGGATGTCGGTGATGAGTCGCTCGACCTCGTCGGTCGCCTCGGCGGCCTCGCCCGCGAGTCCCTTGATCTCGTCGGCGACCACCGCGAACCCTTCGCCGGCCTCGCCGGCACGTGCCGCCTCGATGGAGGCGTTCAGCGCCAGCATGTTGGTCTGCTCGGCGATCTCCCCGATCAGGTCCACGACCTCGCTGATCTCGTCCATCTCTGTCGCGAGTTCCTCGACCTGGTTGACGGTCTTGTCGGCCCGTTCCTCGATGGCATCCATTTCGACGATGGCTTCGGACGCGGCTTCCCGGCCGTTCTCGCCGAGTTCGACCGTCTCCTCGGTCCGGCGCGAGAGTTCGTCGGCCGAGGAGGCGACCTCCTCGACGGCTCCTGAGAGGGTCTGCATCTCGCCCGCGACCTCGCCGAGGCGCTGGTTTTGTTCGTCGGCGTCGGCCGAGATAGTTTGCATGGACTCGCTGACCTGTTCGCTCGCGGTCTGGCTCTCCGTCGCGCCGGTCCTGACCTCCGCGCTCGCGCGCTCGACCTCGTCGGCGAACGACTGCACCGTCGCGAGCGTCTCCGCCAGGTCGTCCATCATCCCGTTGAACGACTCGGCGATCTCGCGCATCGCTTCGTTGTCGGCGTCGGCGTCCATCCGCCGGGTCAGGTCGCCCGCCGCCGCCGCGGCCATCACGTCCCCGAACTCCTCGGCACGACGGCGCAAGCGCTCGCTCATCTGCTCGGCCTGCTCGCGCTCGCGCTCGGCGCGCTGGCGGGCCTCCTCCGCCTCGTCCTGGGCCTGTTCGGCCTCGATACGGGCGTCCTCCGCGTCCTCGCGGAGCTGGATTGCCTCCTGGCGCGCCTCGTCGGCCTCCTTTGTCGCTTCCTCCATGTCGTCGACGACAGCCATCGTCCCCGTCGATCCGACCGCGTAGACGCCGACCGCGGTCCCCAGGAGCATAACACTCAGCGCGTCCATCATCGTCGGCGCGACGCCGACCCACTCCAGCAACACCGTACTCGTCCAGAGCATCCCGAGCGCAGCACCGAAGGTGAAGTTGATCCAGAACCCGCTCTCCAGATCCGCGTCGCGGTAGTTCAACGCACCGAGGACGGTTGCCCCACCGAACGCGACTACCGCGACGAGATCGAACACGACCGTCAGTTCAACCATCCGCGACCACCTCGTCAGTGCTCACGTCCCCGTCCTCCGGGTCGGTCATATCGCGGCGATGGATGTACGCGGCCGCGAAAAACGCCAGTCCCGATCCCATCAGACCGACGATGTGTTCCGTGTAGTTGAGTACCGTCCCGAGAAACAGGTTCTCGAGGTTCGTCGCGAGCGTCGCGACGACGAGCAAGCCGTACCCCAGCGCGAACCAGCGCGATCGTTCTCGATACTGGATCGCGACCGGGACGAGCCCCAGTAACGCGACGATCGCTAGTGCCACTTTCATCGGGTCGAGCGCCCCAAATATTTCAGTCATCGTGTCCCTCTGCGATGTTCCTCTATCTGCTAGATCCTCACATCAAACTACGGGCCCGATTACAATAGTTGATAACCTCCATGGGAATTGGATAGAAATTACCCCGCAATTACCGGATTCGCACCGGTCCGGCGGTGCTCACTCGCCGGCGTATGGGTCCCGGTCCCAGAACTCGCTGTCTTTCTCGAGTTTCGGGACCCACGTGTCGTCGGTTTTCGAGAGGAGGGTGACGTGGGAGACGGGTACCTCCTTCAGGACGTCGTGGTCGGGCATGTGTTCCTGGACGTCCTCGGTAAAGGCCCGCACCTCGTCGTGGTCGGGCATCGCCTCGCGGTCGAGACGGCCGCGCGAGTGGCCGACGTGCATGTACGCCTTGAGTTCGACGAAGTCGGGGGCGGCCCGGCGAAACATCGACGCGTACCACTCGGGGTGGTGCATGTTGTGGCCCTTGACGAGCGTCGTCCGCAGGACCGTCCGCGTCTCGTCTTTCTCGGCCAGCACGTCCAGCGTGTCGATCAGCCGTTCCCAGGCGTCGTCCTCGACGGCCTTCACAGTGCTATCGAACGTCCAGCGGTCGGCGGCGTCGACGCTGACGTACAGTTGGGTGGGGTCACACTCGGCGAGCATCTCGGGTTTCGTCCCGTTCGAGACGAGGAAAGTCGTGATATCCCGGTCGTGGAAGGCCTCGATGAGTTCCGGCAGGTAGGGGTACAGCGAGGGTTCGCCGTCGAGCGAGATGGCGACGTGCCGGGGTTCCATCGCCTCCTCGAAGCGCTCGCGAGGCACGTCGTCGTTGCCGCCGAACCCGGAGAGGAGTTTCTCCTGCAAGGAGAGCGACGCCTCGGCGACGGCGTCGGGGTCGTCCCACTCCACGTCACCGAGTTCGTAGGCGTGGCCGGCGTGGTCGCGCCAGCAGAAGACACACCGCTCGTTGCACTTGACGACCGGCGTCATCTGGATGCAGCGGTGGCTCTCGATACCGTAGAAAATGTTCTTGTAACATTTGCCCTCGCCCCGGAGCGCGTTGGCCGTCCAGCCGCAGGTCTGGGCCGCCGTGTGGTTCTCGCTGTGGTAGTCCGGGTCCGAAACCTGCTTCGGACCGCCGGACTCGCTGTCGCTCATATCACCGGGGTTCGAGGTGAGACGGGAAAAGGGATGCGACAGGGTTCCCCCGGGCAAGCACGTCCGGGGCCGCCCGAACGTGTCGGCGCTCAGTTGCCGCCGCCGGCGTCCTGATAGCGCTGGGTGACTTCGGAGGCCGAGAGCGCCCCTTTCTCACCTCTGACCTCGTCGATGACGCCGGCCGTGTACCAGTTGTCGCCGGCCATGAGGTTCAACTGCGCCGCCCCGGTCACGGTCCGGGACTGTTCGGTCTCGACGGGCGAGTCGTCGAGTTCGCCCGACTCGTCGAACATGTGCCAGCGGACGCTCTCGCCGTCGAGGACGAGACAGGTAAAGTACCACGTGTCCGGTTCGAGGTCCAGTGTCGCGTTCCGCGACTTGGGGCCGTACGTGGTGACCGTGAGGGTGTTGCTCCCGCTGTCGAACTCCAGCGACCAGCCACCGGTGTCGGCCGGCGCCGCCGAGGGCGACCCGCCGACCTGGATGACCCGCGCCCACTCGGTGTGGTCCGAAAACCGGAACCAGGCGCTGGTGGTCGACTGCTCCTTGTTGAGTCCGGTCCCGCCGAGGACGAGCGCGTCGTCGCTCCCGTCGAACTCGAACGCGCTTCCGACCTTGCCGCTCGCGCCGGTCGTGACGCCGCCTTCGGTGGTTCCCGTGGTGCCCGTGACATCGTTCGTCGGCGTGTCGCCGTCCAGCGGGAGGTAGACGTCGTCCCCGTCGGGGACCGGCGTGGGTGTGGGTGAGGGCGTCGGCGTGTCGGTCGGCGTCGGCGATGCGGTCGGTGTGTCCGTCGGCGTCGGTTCCGCAGTCGGCGTGGCCGTTGCCGTCGGCGCCGCGGTCGGCGACGCGGTCTCCGTGTCGGTCGGTGTTTCGGTCGGCGTGTCGCCAGCGTTCGTGGGCGTGTCGTCGCCGCCGCCACCACCGCCGGAACAGCCGGCGACCGCCGTGATACCGACCGTCCCGAGCGCCTGCAGGAACCGGCGCCGCCGGGCCGTCCGTTCGTCAGTCGAATCGCTGTGATCTGCTACCATGTGCGTTGTCGTGGCTGCCAGTTATAAATATCTATTCAATATTACCATATATGGGTGTGTCCATATATCCACATCCAGGCCTTCTACGGGGTATATTCAACATATTTGTCAGAGATATTAACTCGATATGTAAGTAATTCTGGACGGCGTGTCGGCGCGGAGTCAAGCAAACAGTGTCGGCGCGGAGTCAAGCAAACAGTGTCGGCGCGGAGTCAAGCAAACAGTGTCGGCGCGGAGTCAAGCAAACAGTGTCGGCGCGACCCGCGAGGGCGCGCGGTACGTTTCGATATGAGTACCTGTCACAGGAACCAGCCGGGAAAATCGACGGTTGCGCCGATCCGCCCTACATCGAGTCGGGAGCGTCGACGCCGAGCAGGCCCAGGGCGTTGCTGACCGTCTCCCGGGCGGCCGCGACCAGCGCCAGGCGGGCGCGGGCGATCTCCTCGTCGTCGGCGCCGAGCACCTGACACTCCCGGTAGAACGCGTTGAACGCCTCGGCGAACTCGCGGGTGTAGGTGGCGACGCGGTGGGGTTCGAGTTCGTCGGCGGCCTCCTCGACGACTGCCGGGAATCGCGCGATAGTGCGGACCAGTTCCCGCGCCGCGGGCTCCGAAAGCGCCTCGGCGTCGACCGTTTCGGCGGGTTCGAGCCCTTCGATTTCGGCCTCGTCGAGGATGCCACAGGCCCGCGCGTGGACGTACTGGACGTAGGGCGCCGACTGCGCCTCGAAGTCCAGCGCCCGGTCCCACTCGAAGGTGATAGCCTTCGTCGGCTGTTTCGAGACGATGTCGTAGCGGACGGCGCCGGTCCCGACCTGGTGAGCGATGCGCTCGACGTCCTCCTCGTCGAGGTCGTCGCCGCGCAGGCGGTCGTCGAGGCGGTCCTTGACCTCCTCGCGGGCGCGGGCGATGGCCTCGTCGAGCAGGTCGTCCAGGTCGATGCCGGTCCCCTCGCGGGTCGACATCTTCCCCTCGGGGAGGTTCACGTAGGAGTACAGCACCTGGTCCAACTGCTCGGTGTCGTGGCCCAGCAGGTCGAGGGTCGTCCGGACCTGATCGGCCTGGAGGCCGTGGTCCTCGCCGAGCACCGTCACCGCGCGGTCGAAGTTGTCGAACTTCCACTCGTGGTGGGCCAGGTCGCGGGTCGCATAGAGGGTGGTGTCGTCCGACCGGAGGAAGACGAGCTTTTTTTCGATACCCGCCTCGGAGAGGTCGAGTTGCCAGGCCTCATCCTCGTAGACGGCCTCGTCGAGTTCCTTCAGCCGCGCGACCACGTCGTCGGTCGAGCCGTCGCGCATGAACCGCGTCTCCTTGACGAACTCGTCGAACTCGGCTGGGAGGCGCGCCAGGCACTCGACCATCCCGGAGAGCACCTGGTCGACGACTTCCGAGACGCGCTCGTAGGTTGCCTCGTCGCCGGCCTCCAGTCCCTGCATGATCGACTGGATCTCCGCCTCTGCGGCTTCGACCTCCGCTTCGGGGCCCTCCTCGAGGAACTCGTTGCCCTTGCGGTAGTAGCGCACGAGGTCGTACTCGACCCGGTCACGTTCGGGGTCGGGTAGCTCGGACTCGTCGAAGGTCTCGTAGGCCCAGGTGAACGTCGCGACCTGTCGGCCGGCGTCGTTGACGTAGTAGTGGGTCTCGACGTCGTAGCCGGCGAAATCGAGAACGCGGGCGACGGCGTCGCCGACGATGGGGTTGCGGGCGCGCCCGACGTGGACCGGCCCGGTCGGGTTGGCGCTGGTGTGCTCGACGACGACGGAGGTGTCCCGGTCCGGGAGGCGGCCGTAGCCGGTCTGTCCGGCTTCCGCGACCGTCTCGGTGAAATACCGGTCGCTCGGCAGGAAGTTGACGTAGGGGCCCTGCGCGGTGACGCCGCCGAGGTAGTCGTAGTCGGCCGGGTCGATCTCGCCCGCGAGGTCGGCGGCGACCTCGGGCGGGGCCGCACCCACCTCGCCGGCCAGTCGGAAGGCGACGCTGGAGGCAAGCACCGCGTCGACGTCGGCCGGCGGCCGCTCTATCCCAAGGTCGTCGGTCGGGAGGTTACGCGCCGACAGCGCCCTCTCGAGGGCGTCGGCGACCTCCGCGCGCAGCGAGCGAAGCATACCTCCGCGTTTTCGAGCGCCGGATATAGGGGTGACGAATGGGCGTCGCCCCGCAGTCGGCGGAGTGTCGTCCCGCTATCGCGTGGACGCCGATCCGCTATCGTGGACGCCGATCCGCTATCGCGTGGACGCCGATCCGCTATCGTGGACGCCGATCCGCCGTTCCCGGGCGGCGGCGCGGAGAAACGCTCTTGAGTGAACCGAATCAAGGGGAGCCATGGCGACTGCGAGCGGCCGTCGCGTCCTGTACGTCGACCCCGACGACGAGCGGGCGCGACCCGCGGTCGACGCGCTCGAGGGCGCGGGCTTTCGCGTCGAGCGCGTCTCGACGTACGAGGCGGCACGGGACCGGATCGCCGACGGTACCGTCGACGCCGCGGTGACCGAACAGCGACTCCCCGACGGGACCGGGCTGGAACTGCTCCGGACGGTCCGCGAGCGCGACGCGGGGATCCCCGTCGTCCTGTTCACGGCCGACGGCGACGAGCGACTGGCGAGTGCGGCCATCTCCGCGGGCGTGACCGACTACGTGCCCCGGGGCCCGTCCGAGAAACAGCGGCTGGCGCTGGTCGACGCGCTGGAGGCGGCGACCGCCGACCCGGACCGGCGGTTCGGCGCGGTGACCGAACAGCTCAAAGACCGGGCGATGGACGAGGCGCCGGTCGGGATCACGATCGCCGACGGCCGGCGGCGGGACACGCCGCTCATCTACGTCAACGAGGCGTTCCAGGAGCTGTCGGGATACGACGAGTCGACGGCGCTCGGTCGCAACTGCAACTTCATGCAGGGCACGGAATCGGGCGAAGCGGAGATAGCCGAGATGGCAAAGGCGATCGACGCGGGCGACCCCGTCGAAGTCGAACTCGTCAACTACACCGCCGACGGCGACCCGTTCTGGAACCGCGTCCACATCGCGCCGGTCCACGACGAGTCGGGCACAGTGACCCACTACGTCGGTTTCCAGCTAGACATCACCGAGCGCGTCGAGGCCGAACGCGAGGCCAGGCGACAGGCCGAGAAGGCGACGCGGGAACGCGAGAAAGTCGAGGCGCTGCTGGACCGCCTCGACGGGCTGGTGACCGACGTGACGAGTCGCCTCCTCGAGGCGGACTCCCGGTCGGCGGTCGAGCGTGCGGTCTGTGACCGGCTGGTCGAGACCGACGAGTACGGGCTGGCGTGGGTCGTCGACCGCGACCCGGCGACGGACACGCTGGCGGCGACGACCCGGAGCGGGATCGACGACTCGACGGACCTCGACGTCCCGCTTGACGCCGACGACCCCGTGGCGCGGGCCGCCCGAACCGGTGACCTGCAGGTCCTGACCGACGGCCTGCCCGAGCGCTACGCGGCGCTGTCGGTCGGCGGGATCGCCGCCGTCCCGCTCGCGTACGGCGACGTGCGCTACGGAGTGCTGGCGGTCGGACTCGAATCGGACGCCGTCCCCCAGTCCGAGCGGCGGGTCCTCGCGGCGATCGGACGGTCGACTGCGATGGCGCTGCACGTCCTGACGAGCCAGCAACTGCTGAGCTCCGACGAGGTGATCGAGCTATCGTTCTCGCTGTCGGGGGCGGCGCCGTTCGTCGTCGGCCTCTCGGCGGACCTGGGCACGGAGTTCGTCCACGTCGGGACGGTCACCCGCGAACAGGACGCAACGACGCTCTTTTTCGAGACGGACGCGGACCCGGCGGCGGTCGAGGCGGTAGTCGACGACTACGACTCCGTCGCCGCGTACACGTCGGTTACGACCGGTGAGGGGCGGTCCGTCGTCGAGTTCACCGTGAGCGAGTCGCCGCTCGTCCAGTTACTGCTCGACCGCGGCGGACGGATCACCGCGCTGTCGGCGGCCGACGGTTCGGGGGAACTGACGGTCGAACTCCCGCCGGACGCACAGCCCCGCGAAGTCGTCGACGCCGTCGAGAAGCGCCTGCCCGGCGCGGACCTGTCGGCCTACCGCGAGCACGAGCGCCCGGCCGAGACGCGACAGGACATCCGCGGGCGCATCGACGAGCGACTCACCGACCGGCAGGCGACGGCGCTGCGGACGGCCATCGTCGGCGGCTTCTTCGAGTGGCCCCGCGAGACGACCGGCGAGGACCTGGCAGCGTCGATGGATATCGGCCGCTCGACCTTTCACCAGCACCTCCGGGCCGCCCAGCGGAAGGTGTTCGAGGAACTGTACCCGACGTGAGCAGTCAGCCCGCGTCGACCGCCGTCGAGACTGAAAACGGTTAACTGGCTACGTCGTCAAGCCACGCCCAATGGCCGAGGACGTCAAACCGACCCGAAAAGAGCTCATGCAGATCGAGGACCGCATCGAGCTCTCGGAGCGGGGGCACGACACGCTGGAGCAGAAGCGCGACGGCCTCATCATGGAGTTCATGGACATTCTGGACGAGGCTCAGGACGTTCGCGCGGACCTGGAAGACCAGTACGAGGAGGCCCAGCGGGCGATCAACATGGCGCGGGCGCTCGACGGCGACGTCGCCGTCCGCGGCGCGGCCGCCGCGCTGAAAGAACACCCCGAGATCACCACCGAGTCAAAGAGCGTGATGGGCGTCTACGTCCCCCAGATCGACTCGACGAAGGTCCGGAAGAACCTGAACGAGCGCGGTTATGGCGTCCTCGGGACGAGCGCGCGCATCGACGAGGCTGCCGGCGCCTACGAGGAACTCATCGAGCAGATCATCCTCGCCGCCGAGGTCGAGACCGCGATGAAGAAACTGCTCGACGAGATCGAGACCACCAAGCGCCGCGTCAACGCCCTCGAGTTCAAGCTCCTGCCCGACCTCCGACAAAACCAGGAGTACATCGAGCAGAAACTCGAAGAGCAAGAGCGAGAAGAGATCTTCCGGATGAAGAAGATCAAAGACAAGAAAGAACGCGAGGAGCGCGAGGCCCGCGAAGCCGAAGAGGACGAAGAACCCGAAGCCGTCCCGGCCGACGACTGACGACGCTCCCTGTTTCGAACGTCTGTTTTCTCCCCTGTTTCCGAGCGACGAGCGCGGCGGGCCGGCACCGTTTAGTCTCGTCGACTCCCGGTTCTGGTATGGACTGCCCCGAGTGCGGGAGCGAGACGGTGTCGTTCGCGGTCCCGGCCGACCTGCGCGAGTGCTTGCCGGGTGAGGAACGCGGCGCAGCGCTGTGTGTGTCGTGTCTCGCGCTCAGGCCGGTCGCGGACCCACCCGACGAACTTCCCGATTTCGACCGCGTGAGCGACGCCTTCCCCTCGAACGCCGAGGCGGCCCTGCCGCTGGCGTTGCTGGTCGGCCTGCTCGACTCGCTGGCGACCAACCGATCGGAAATCGCGACGCTCCTGGAACGTGTCGAACGCGCGGGCACGGACCCGTTGCTCGCGCTCGACCGACTGGCCGCCGACCCGGAGATCGACGCGGCAGTGGACCTGCGGACCCGCCGCCACCAGCTCGAACAGCTCCTGTGACCGCCCAGGACAGGGAGTGTCGCTGGTCGATACGACCGGGAGTTTGGCCCGCTATCCCGGGGTGAGATCGTCGCCCGCGAGCGGGATCGATCCCGGTTTTCGGGGCGGAGAGGGTAGAACCTACGCTGTTAGGCATATACCATTTACACTTCCGGATTCTACGACGGAATGCGGCATCCGAACCAGGTGCCGCCACGACGACACGTAGGACCCGTCGTCGTCTCCCCCCAATCCCCCCACTTCACCACCAGCACCCGTTTGTCGTCCGGGCCGGACACTCTCCCCCACTCCCGGCCCGGGCGACACCCCCCCTATCTCACGTTTTTGCGAAACACCGACCGCACGGAGTCACGACTCCGGCGCCGGTTCGGGAACAGCCTGCCAGACGAGCGTGGCTGAGTGGCGAACGCGACTGCAAAACGAGCGGACCGAGAACCGAACGCGGCTGCAAAACGAACGCGACTGGGGCGCGAACGTGGCCGTCGTTACACGCCGGTCGAGTACCGGAGGATGCCGGCGACGCCGCCGAACGCGGAGAGGAGCTGTTCGCCCTTCTCGAAGTCCGTCGAGACGAAGTACGTCTCGGTGCCGCGCTGTTCGGCGATATCCATCAGGTCGTCGATGGCGTCGACGCGCTCGCCCGTGGTGGTTTCGCCACATCGCGAGCACTCGTGGTCGGACAGTTCCTCGCCACGGTCGAGCAGTTCACGCTCCTCGTGGTCGTTGGGACACTCGTAGACGGCGACATCCTGGCGCAGGTCCTCGCTGAGCAGCAGGGTCTCGACGGCGCCCATGACGAGGTTCTCGCGGGTGGGGCCGAACCCGTAGGTCGCGAGGTTGCCGTCGTGGAGTTCCTCGAAGAACCGCTCCATGAGCTTCTTGTCCTGCAGCATCTCGTGCTCGTCGAGGACGTCCTGTGCGGCGTCGACGAGGTCGTGCAGGCCCGACTCGTCGGTGTAGGAGACGTCGAACTTCCCGAGGACCAGGTCCCCGAGTTCGTGGTGGAGGTAGTCACCGTCGAGGAACTCCTCTTTGGTCGGGGAGGGGCCGCCGACGAGGATGCCGTCCATCTCGTGGCGCTTGTCGACGAAGAGGTCGTCGGCCATCCCGGCGACCTCCTGGTAGAAGTTGTCGATGGCCTCGAGGCGCAGGCGGGCGAACCGCTGGGCGGACTGACCCCCCTTGCGCTGTTTCCCGGGGACGAGTGACTCGGCGGACTTGACGGGTTCGACGCGCTTGCCGCGGAGCCAGCCGACGTTTGCCTCCCGCCGGTCGAGGACGATGAGGCCGAACAGGCCCTTGTCCGCGAGCATGTTCTCCAGCGGTTCGGTCAGAAACTCCGAGTCGCAGTGATATCGGAACGACTCGATCGGCTGGGGCGGGCTCTCGAGGGTCTCGGTGATCATCTCGCTGCGGCCGCCGCCGGTCGAGATGGCGCCCGAGAAGAGTACCATCCCGTTTTCGGGCGGATAGGTGTCGTAGTAGCGCAGGCGGTCCTTGATCGATTTCAGGGCGTCCTGGACGTTCGTGCGAGTCTCCTTCGATTTGATGTTCGAGGCTTCGCTGTGTTCCTGGGTCACGTGGGCGACGACGTCGCTTACCTGCCTGTCCTCGGGGATGTAGATAGAGACGAGTTGTGTACCCGACCCGCGGTAGTCCTCGAGTTTCTCGATGACTCGCTGGAACTCGTATCTCTGTTTGTCCGACTGTCCTTCGTGCTCACTCATTGGGTTTTGTTGGGGTCGAAGCCGGTAAGTAAGTGTTGACCTCGGTGGACACGGCTGTCGCGCGTGTGGCCTCGTCCACGTGATTCGGCAGGACCGATGGGCACCGCGATCGGAGCCTCGGTCGCCGACGTGAAACCGGGCGGCGGGTTTATGTGTTCCCCGACACTTGGAGCAAGGTAATGGCGGGATACGTCTGCACCGTCGCCGGCGGGAAAGGGGGAGTCGGGAAGACGACGACGGCCGTCAACGTCGCCGCGGCGCTCGAAGACCGGGGCTACGACACCGTCGTCGTCGACGCCGACCTGGGGATGGCGAACCTCGGCGCCATGCTCGGGATCGACCCCGACGCGAGCATCCACGAGATCCTCGCCGGCGGCCGTGCGGTCAGCGAGGCGCTCATGGACGTCCAGGGGGGGATCACGATCGTCCCCGGCGAGCAGAGCCTGGAGGCCTTCGCCGACGCCGACCCCGCGAAACTGAAGAAGGTCATCAAGACGCTCCGCAACGCCTACGATGTCGTCCTCATCGACACCGGTGCCGGTCTCTCCCACGAGACGACCGTGCCGCTCGGCCTCGCGGACGGCATCCTCCTCATCACCACCCCCGACGATGTCGCCGTCGGCGACGCCGTCAAGACCGCGGATCTCGCCGACCGCGTCGGTGGCGAGGTCCTCGGAACCGTCCTCAACCGGACCACGACCGAGACCGACGTGGAGGCCATCGCCGAGCGCTTCGACTCGAAACTGTTCGCGGTGATCCCCGACGATATCGAGGCCACGGAGGACGAACCGCTGGTCCTCAACGCCCCCGACAGCCCCGCAGCCGAGGCCTACCGACAGCTCACCGAGCGCCTCGTCGGCGTCTTCTTCGAGGGCGTCGAACTCGACGACATCGAGACCGCCCTCGAACCCGAGTGGTTCGACGAGGGCGACGATGACGAGGACGAGGAGGATGACTCCGGCGGCCGCTTCGGCCTCTTCAACTGACTGGCGAGTCCAGCGGTCGCGCTCGTCGCGAGGCTGATACGATAGTGGACCACACGTCTGAATTTTGGTAGAACAAGTACCATTCAATCACTGGTGTGGCAGTCCAGCCGCACCCCCTAGCCCGTGGTGAACTGTGGGGTCAATACGGACTGCCCATTAGGTGACCGGAAATATCGAAGCGTTGTGGAACGTCATGCTCCCGTCCGGAAACGTTGCGAGTCACCGACCCGACTATCGATCCACTCGCCTGCACCACCACCGACGAGACCGACAACGAGCAGGACGGCCAGAGTTCCGCCAACCGTCAGTACGGCTGCACCGACCGAGACGGCACCTTCCAGCCACGAGTTGTTGACAACAGCGACGAGTACTGGATTCCCCCACCAGTCGGTCACGACCATCTCCGCTTGCCGGAGAAGAATCGGTATGCTACCAGTGAGGGCGGTTACCGCGCCGGCACGTACTCCATCTGATTGATACAGATACCCTGTAACCACACACGCAGCGAACAGAGGTAGCGCTTGCACGTTGCGAGTCGCGAGGGCCCAGTTCAGACCAACGGTAATCGGTATTGAGAGGATCCCGATGAGCACCGACGTTCGATAATATCTGAGATTTCCCATACTGAGCTGATCACGGACCATGTGTCTTGTACATCAATTGCTGTCGATAATAAATTTGTTCATCCAAATGAAAGATGTCTCTTTTCGACAGTGACTGCCAATTACACACCTCGCTACTACGCTGTGTGAGTGACCGAAATCGGCCGCCACGAATTCAAAAGCTGCGCGTCAGTCCGCGGAGACTTCGGCTTCGACGCTCTCGTCGTAATGCTCCTTGATGTAGTCCTCGTCGACGCGGTTGAGTTCCTCCTTGGGCAGCATCGAGAGCAGGTCCCAGCCCTCGGAAAGGGTCTCCTCGATGGAGCGGTTCGTGTCGAAGCCCTGGTCGACGAACTGCTCCTCGAACTTCTCGGCGAAGTCGAGGAACTTGTTGTCACGCTCGGAGAGAGCCTCGCGACCGACGATGTTCACGAGGTCACGGAGGTCTTTCCCCTCCGCGTAGGCGTAGAACAGCTGGTCGGAGACGCCGCCGTGGTCACCGCGAGTGAGCCCCTCGCCGATCCCGTCGTCCATCAGCCGTGAGAGGCTGGGGGAGACGTTGACCGGCGGCTCGACGCCCTGGCTGTTCAGGTCGCGGTCGATGAGGATCTGCCCCTCGGTGATGTACCCCGTGAGGTCGGGGATCGGGTGGGTGATGTCGTCGCTCGGCATCGTCAGGATGGGCACCTGCGTGATCGAGCCCTCCTGGCCCTTGATCCGGCCCGCCCGCTCGTAGATCTGGGCGAGGTCCGTGTACATGTACCCGGGGTAGCCACGCCGGCCCGGCACTTCCTCGCGGGCCGCACCGATCTCACGCAGGGCCTCACAGTAGTTGGTCATGTCCGTCAGGATGACCAGCGTGTGATACCCTTTCTCGAAGGCGAGGTACTCGGCGGTGGTCAGCGCGAGTCGCGGCGTGACCGTCCGCTCGACCGCGGGGTCGTTCGCGAGGTTCATGAAGACGACCGACCGCTCGAGGGCGCCCGTGCGCTCGAAGTCGTCCATGAACTCGTTTGCCTCCTCGGCGGTGATACCCATCGCACCGAAGATGACGGCGAACTCGGTGTCTTCGCCTTCCTCTTCTTCCTCAGGGACGGACGCCTGCCGGGCGATCTGTAGCGCCAGATCGTTGTGTGGCAGGCCCGAGCCCGAGAAGATGGGCAGTTTCTGCCCGCGGACCAGCGTGTTCATCCCGTCGATGGTGGAGACCCCAGTTTGAATGAACTCCTCGGGGTACTCCCGGGAGTAGGGGTTGATCGCTTCGCCGACGATGTCCCGGCGCTCGTCCGGGACGATGTCGGGGCCGCCGTCGATGGGGTTGCCCGACCCGTCGAGGACGCGCCCGAGCAGGTCCTCCGTGACGGGCATTTTCATCGTCTCGCCGAGGAACCGGACCGACGACTGCCGATCGATACCGGAGGTCCCCTCGAACACCTGGATTGCGACGTGGTCGCTCGAACTGTCGAGGATCTGGCCGCGACGGACTGTGCCGTCGCCGGTCTCGATCTCGACGATCTCGTCGTAGCCGATGGCCTCGTCGGTCTCGACGAAGACCAGCGGACCGCTGATTTCCGTGATCGTCTGGTATTCTTTCATTGTTAGTAGAGTGCGCGGAGCTGTTCGGTGATGTCCCCTTCGAGTTCGTCGACGAACGCGTCGACCTCGTCGTCCGGGGTCGTGGAGATGCGGTTGAGCCGCGGCGCGGCGTCGATGTCCGTGATCTCGTCGATGGGCACGCCCGCCTCCAGCGCGTCGAACGCCTCGTCGCTGAACGTCTTGATCGCCCCGAGCAGGTTGTAGGTCTTCTCGGGCGGACAGTAGCGGTCGACGTCGTGCAGCGCGTTCTGCTGGAGCCACGCCTCCTTGAGGAACTTGGCCACCTCGAGGGTGAGCTGCTGGTCTTCGGGCAGGGCGTCCTTGCCGACGAGCTGAACGATTTCCTGGAGTTCGCCCTCCTCGTCGAGCGTGTCGATGGCCCACTGGCGCTGCTCGGACCAGTCGTCGGCCACGTTGTCCTCGAACCACGGGTCGAGCTGGTCGCGATACAGCGAGTACGAATCGTTCCAGTTGATCGCCGGGAAGTGGCGTTTGTTCGCCAGGTCGGAGTCAAGCGCCCAGAACGTCTTGACGATGCGCAGCGTGTTCTGGGTCACCGGCTCGGAGAAGTCCCCGCCCGGCGGCGAGACGGCCCCGATGACCGAGATGGAGCCCTCGGAGCCATTGATGTTCTCGAAGTAGCCGGCGCGCTCGTAGAACGCGCTGAGGCGCGCGGCGAGGTAGGCAGGGTACCCCTCCTCACCGGGCATCTCCTCGAGTCGCGAGGAGATCTCGCGCATCGCCTCGGCCCACCGCGAGGTGGAGTCGGCCATCAGCGCCACGTCGTAGCCCATGTCGCGGTAGAACTCCGCGATGGTGATCCCCGTGTAGACACAGGATTCCCGCGCCGCGACGGGCATGTTCGACGTGTTTGCGATGAGGCAGGTCCGGTCCATCAGGGGGTTGCCCGTCTGGGGGTCCGGCAGGTCCGGGAAGTCGTCGATGACTTCCGTCATCTCGTTGCCCCGCTCGCCACAGCCGATGTAGACGACGATGTCCGCGTCGGCGAACTTCGCCAGTGACTGCTGGGTGACGGTCTTGCCCGACCCGAACGGGCCGGGGATCGCGGCCGTTCCGCCCTTCGCGAGCGGGAACAGGCCGTCGAGGATGCGCTGACCGGAGGTCAGCGGCTCGGTCGGGGTCTGCTTGTCGACCGTGGGCCGCTCCTCGCGGACCGGCCACTCCTGGCGCATCTGGACTTCGGCGCCGTTCGACAGTTCCGCGACCGTCTCCTCGACGGTGAAGTTGCCCGACTCGATGCCGGTCACTTCGACCGTCTCGCCCTCCTCGAGGGCGTCCGGCGGGACCATCACCTTGTGGTCGATACTGGCCGTCTCGGGGACGATACCGACCACGTCTCCGCGGCCGACCTCGTCGCCTTCCTCGACCTCGGGGGTGAACTCCCAGGTCTTCTCGAGGTCGATACCGGGCGCGTCGACCCCGCGGTCGAGGAACGCCGACCCCATCTTCTCCTCGAGGACGTCCAGCGGACGCTGGACGCCGTCGTAGATGGAGTCGAGCATCCCCGGGCCCAGGTCGACGGAGAGGGGTGCGCCCGTCCCTTCGACGGGTTCGCCCGGCGCAACGCCGGAGGTCTCCTCGTAGACCTGGATCGTCGTAATGTTACCTTCGATCTCGATGACCTCGCCCATCAGTCCCTCGTCGCCGACGTAGACGACGTCGTTCATCTTCGCGTCGAGGTCCGTCGCGGTGACGACGGGCCCCGAGACGCTCTCGATGACGCCGTCTTCGCGGACGTCCGAATCTGTTGCTTGGCTCATGTCAGTCTTCCTCCATCAGGTCGATGCCGATGGCGCGTTTGATCTGCTCGCGCAGCCCGCTGGATCCGGCCTCGCCACCGAGGGTGACCAGAACCGGTTCCACGCTCGTTTCGACGTCCGACCGCACGCCCCGGGAGAGCCGGTCGAGATCCTCGTCGTGCATCACGAGGATGCCGACCTCGTCGTCCTCGAGCAGTTCCCGGACGGCCTCGTCGTACTGTTCGTCCACGTCGCGGTCGCCCGCCTCGTCGATGTCGGCGAACTTCCGGACGCCCGCCAGGCGAAAGCCCGTCGTGAAATCCGGACTGCCGACGACGGCGATCTCCTGGCTCATCGTCCCACCTCGTCGCTGTCGCGGCTCATAGTATCACCAGTTCCGACTCGATCTCGTCGGGCCCCAGTCCCGCCTCGCGGGCCCGGGCGATCGCCCGGATGTTGTCGACTTCGCGCTCCTTGGCGAGAATATACGAGAGCACCGGACACACCGACAGCGGGTAGCGGTTCGACAGGGTGTCGGCGTACTCGAGTTCGGCCGCGTCGAGCGCGTGCTCGAACTCGACGAGACTGTCGGCGTTCGACAGGACGCCGATCGCGGCGTCGAGGTCGTCGCCGTAACTGCTCTCGCGGATGTGCTCGACGAGCTGGTCCTCGTCGCGGACCAGCCGTCGGATCTCGTCGGCGTCGAACAGCTTGCCGCCCTCGATGTAGTACTCCGAGGGGTCGAGATCCGTTCCGCTGCGGGCGAGCCGGAGCGCGTTCCGGAGGTTCCGGAAGTCGATCTCCGCCTCGAGGAACTCGATGTACAGTGCCGTCGCCCGACCGGGGTTTTTCGGCAGGCCGCCGATGAGATGCTCGTAGAACGCCCGGTCGACCGCGTTCTCCAGCGGGACGAGCAGCCCGGTCTCCTCGTAGTCCTCCATCGCTGCCGCGAGCGGGTCGCCGAAGATGGTCCGGTCCAGCGCGGCGACGACTGCCTCGACGGAGTCCGCTTCGATCAGCGCCTGGCGCTGGGCCGGGCTGAACTCGCCCGTGTCGATGAGGTCGTCGCTGATTGCGTCCCTGTCGGCACCCGAGTACAGCCCTCTGAGGACGGTCTTGACGTTCCAGGCGTCGAACTTCCGCATGTACCTGGCGACGTAGTCGTACAGCCGTCCCTCGGACCAGCGCAACACGTCGTCGAAGTGCTTCGCCAGGTTCTGGTTCAGGGCGTACTCGATGAGGTCGACCCCGGAGTGGCGCGAGCCGAGCCGGTTCATCTCCGCCTCGTACTCGCTTTCCTCCATGAATCGGGCGATCTCACCGGTTCCCATCCGGACCAGCTTCCGGTAGTCGTCGTCGCCGAACAGCTTCGACCGACGCGACCGAACGCGGGCGTTGACGTATTCGTAGTTGCTGGGGCCGGTGTCCTCTGTCGTGCTCATTGGTCGAACAAGCGCGTGCTTATCTCCTGGAGGTTGTCGTCCCAGACCGAGTCCAGCAGCGAGTCGAAGGTGTTGTTCACCCGTACCCGCGAGGACTCGCTCTCGACGACCACGCCGCCGAGACACTCGTACTCGCCGCCGTACTCGAACGCGGAGTCGGCGAGCAGGTCACGCAACAGCTCTTCGTCGTCGGACCGTCCGTAGACGACGCCGTCGTCGGCGTCGAACTCGGCCATCGCGGCGTCGAGTAGCGACTGGGTCAGCTCCTCGCGGCGCTCGCCCTCGAGGGCCGCCAGCTCGCTCTCGACGGCCTCACGAACCTCGGCGAGGACGTCCCGTCGCATCTCCAGGCGCTGTTGTTTGGCCTCGAGTTTCGCGCTCGAGACGCGCTGCTCGCGCTCGCGGGCGATCGTCTCGTCGACTTCCGCCTGACGCTGTTCGCGGATCTCCTCGGCGTCGGCCTCGGCCTCGTCAGTGATCTCCTCGGCGTCCTGTTCGGCTTCTTCCCGAATCTCCTCCGCACGCGCGCGGGCTTCCTCTCGGATGTCCTCTACGACTGTATCGAGGCTCATGAGTAATGAAAGAGTGAGAGGGTTTAACCCGCGACGAAGATGGTGACGAAGGCGATGATGATCAGCGTCTCGGGCAGCGCCGTGAAGATCAGCGCCGGCACGAGCATGTCGCGGTCCTCGGCGACGGCGCCGACGGCTGCCGACCCGATCCCGCGCTGTGCGTACCCCGTCGCCAGCGCGCCGAGACCGACTGCGATCGCCGCCGCCCCCTGAGCGGTCAGCGTGGGGCTCGACGCGGTGTGATTCTCCAGTACGACCGATGTCACGTCCGGAATTGTTTCGAGCATGGTTGAAGTTCGGGATCTGTCTCCGTGCAGGTTGGGCTTTGCTCCATGAAGGTCATAAAGGTTCTCAAATCGAACGGGAAACGACGGGAATCAGACGCTCTCGCGCCGGTCTGTGGCCACCTCCCACGGAGAGACATCTCTCCGCGATAGTTCAGTCCGCTGGCGGCCCCCGCTTCAGCGGCGGGGCCCGTTCGCGGTCGGTTCCGTCCGCGGTCCGTTCGGCCGGTCCGGTACTGTTCTTCGGCGCGGCGTTACTGCTCTTCGGTGTGGCTCCGATCGGTCCCGAACGGCCGGTAGGGCTTGCCGTTGCCCTCGTAGAACTTCGAGAAGAACTCGAAGTACTCGAGGCGGACGGACTGGATACCCGCGGAGGTCACGCCCAGGATGAGCACGATGAGATGCCCCGCGACCAGCACGAGGATGCCGAACACGAGCATCGCGGGACCGCCGTGCATCATCCCCTCGAACATCATCGTCGCGCCCTCGTGGCTGTCGACGTACGCGGGGCCGTGGTCGATCAGGAAGTGGAACCCTGACTCGTCCTCGTAGGCGCCGAAAAACAGCAGGTTGACCGCGAAGGCCATCCCGGCCTTCGCGAGCAACACTGCCGCGATCCGCAGGTACGACAGCGCGTGGGCGAGGATCTGGTGGAACTCGACGAGTTCGGCCGTCGGGCCGATAGCCAGAAGCAACGCCCCGGCGAGGATCATCACGATACCCACCAGTTCCGCCAGCGGGAGGAGCCCGATCGGTGTCGCGACCGAAAACGGCGACGGGACGCCGCTGAACCCGAGCGCGATGGCGGCGTCGGACCCCTGGTCGAACACGTGATAGATGAACTCGGGCTTGGGACCGTGGAGGACAGTCTCGCCCGCCTCGGTGCCCGTCGGCGGACGGCTGAGGACGAACAGCCACAGGCCGTTCAGCGCGAGCAGCCACGACCCGCTCTCGATGATCGCTTCCTTGAGGCCGTGGAGCGTGTACTGCTCGGCGAACTCGAGCAGGTAGGCGATCGAGATGTGAACGACGCCGAACAGCGTCGTAACGATGAACCACGCCTGGGCCCACTCGGCGCCCCCGGAGAGGCCCTTCTCGATCGGCGGGTGATGCATACCGAAGACAGGCTCCCAGAACCAGCCCGTGAGCCGGTGAAGCCCGAATATCTCGCCGTACAGGACGCCGAAGACCGCGGTCATCACGCCGGCCGCGATGGTGATGATCCCGAGGTTCCGGAACGCGTCCGAGTCGTAGTTGCTGTAGAGGTAGTAGCCGATCCCGGCGTAGATGATCCCGTACCCGAGGTCGCCGATGATGAAGCCGAACATCAGCGGGAACGTCAGGAACAGGAGGATCGTCGGGTCGAACTCCGAGTAGTTGGGTCGTCCGACTGCCTTCGTCAGCAGTTCGAACGGCTGGATCGTGCTCGGATTGTCTTGGACGATCGGCGGGTCCTCGTCGTTCATCGTCACGACGCCGCCGTCCGAGCGGACCTCCTGTCCGCCGTCGCCGGTCGCCTCCGCGGGGTCGGTCCCGGCGTCGTCATGAACTTCCTCGGTCGTCTCGGCGTGACCGTGGCGGCTGTAGGCGGCGACCTCGAGTTCCTCGACCTCGACGTGGTCGCCGAGTTCGCCGGTCAGTTCCGACTCGAACTCCGCGACGCGCTCGTTCGGGAGCCACCCCTCGGCGACGAAGGCGTTCTCGGTCGTCGCGAAGGAGAGCGGCGCCTCGGCCTTCTTGGCCTCGATCGAGAGGGTCTCCTCGGCGGCCAGCAGGAAGCCGGCCGCGTCGTAGCGGAGTTCCTCGAGTTCGTTCTCGATCGTTTTGAGGCGGGATTCGAGTTGCTGCTCGCGCTGGCGCAGGTCCGCGAGGACCTCCTCGGGGTCGCCCGACCGCTCGGGCACCTCGATTGCGGCGAAGTCCGCGTCGACGAGCGCGTCGGCGAGGTCGTCCTCGTCGGTCTCCGCGAAGGCAGCGACCACGCCGTCGTCGCTGAACACCTGCGTCGGGACCGAGAGGTCTTCGAGCGCTCGCCTGACCGAGTCCTCGTCGCCCTCACCGACCGCGACCGACAGGGAGTCGTACCCACGAAGCAGGTCGAGGTCGATGCCGAGTGTCGCGAACGGTGCCATCGCGTCGATGGCTTCGCGGACGCTTCGCAGTTCGTCGCTGACCTCGTCGCGGCGGTCGTCGAGTTCGTTTGCCTCGGTCCGGACGCGTTCGAGTTCCTCGTCGATGGTCTCCTCGGTGAGGATCCGCGTGCGGCCGGCGTCCTCGGGTTCGACGCCGAGGATGGATTTGAGCGAGCGCACCGTGACGAGTTTCTCCGATGCCGCGTCACCGCCGGAGAGGGGTGTCCCGTTGTCGAACCCCTCCCAGCGGCCGTCGTAGTCGTTCAGGTGGAGGAGATAGAGCTCGTGGGTCAACTCGATCACGTCGTCCATGACGGCCTTCGAGCCCGTCACGGACACCTTGCTCATTCGCTTAGGTCTGAGCATGCACCGCCTCCTCGAACTGGGACACGACGAAGTCGACGGCCTCGTCCATCTGTTCCTCCGCGCGTGTCCGGAGCTCCTCGCGCTCGTGCTCGCCCTCCGCGAGGATGCGGTCGCGCTCGGCGTCTATCTCCTCGCGCGCTTCGTCGAGACGTCGTTCGGCCTCCTCGTCGGCCCCGTTGCGGGCCGCCTCGCGGATCTCGTCGGCCTCGTGGCGGGCCTCCTCGATCCGTTCGTCGGCGTCCGTCTTGGCCTCGGCAACGATCTCGTCGGCCTCCTCTTCGGCGTCTTTGATCCGGTCGAGAACCTGTGGCCTTGGCATTGGCTAATCATCCGGAGATGTGGCCAGCGCCTATTTGGTAGTTGCGAAGTATCCCCGTCCTCGCGGCCGCCGCCCGGCGGGAAACAGGGGAATTATGCCCTCCAGGTCCCAAGCGCCGCCGATGGCCGTCCTCATGGGAGTGCTCGAAGACAAGTCCCGCGCCCGCCTGTTCTACAAGTACCTCTCGAAGGTGTACGACCGGGTCAACCCGTTCATCTGGAACGAACAGAGCCGGAGCGAGGCGCTCGCGTTGCTGGACATCGACCCTGACGACGACGTCCTGGACGTCGGCTGTGGCACTGGCTTCGCGACCGAGGGACTGCTCGCGCACGTCGACACCGTCCACGGACTCGACCAGAGCGTCCACCAGCTCGAACAGGCCTGGACGAAGTTCGGCAAGCGCGGCCCCGTCCGCTTCGCCCGCGGCGACGCCGAACGGCTCCCCTACAAGGACGACACCTTCGATATCGTCTGGTCGTCGGGCTCGATCGAGTACTGGCCCGACCCCGTCGCGGGACTCCGGGAGATGCGCCGCGTCGCTAAGCCCGGCGGCCAGGTGCTCGTCGTCGGCCCGAACTACCCCTCGAACACCATTTTCCAGAAGCTCGCGGACGCGATCATGCTGTTCTACGACGAGGACGAGGCCGACCGGATGTTCCGCGAGGCCGGCTACGAGGACTTCCGCCACGTCACGATGGGGCCGTCCTACAATCCGGATATCGCGATAACGACTGTCGCGACGGTGTCGGAGTAGCGAAGCCGCGGCGGCGGAGTCTGGGGCGCGACTGTGTGCGAAGAACGGTCGTGAGCGGAGCGAACGACCGACTTTTGGTCCAGCTTTTGCGCCGAGCGGGTCGCGAGCGAGCACCGCGAGTGAGCGACCCCGAGGCGGAAAAGGTGGATGCCGGGCCGTCCTACAATCCGGATATCGCGATAACGACTGTCGCGACGGTGTCGGAGTAGTGAAGCCGCGGCGGCAGAGTCTGGGGCGCGACTGGCTTCGAAGAACGGTCGTGAGCGGAGCGAACGACCGACTTTTGGTCCAGCTTTTGCGCCGAGCGGGTCGCGACTGCTTTCGGGGTTGGGAGCCCGCGACGCTCAGTCAGGGGAGTACGTCAGCGTGACCGTCCGCCCGTCAGCCGTCTCGACGGCCACGTCGACCCCGAGCGAGGGCGTGACCGTCCACAGCCGGCCGTCGGCACCGGTCGCGCCGACGTGGTAGCCGTTGACGGTGACCGTCGCGTTCAGCGGCGCGCCCGTCTCGTTGGTCACGGTGAGTTCCATCGGGCCGGTGCCGTGCGTGCGATTGATCCGGAGGTGGACCCCGTCCGAGGTGTTCTCCACCGGATCGGTCGGCAGTAGGTCGAGACCCTTCCGCTGAATTTCGCGGAACGCGTCGGTCGTTCGCCCGTCCAGATACACGTCGAGGATGCCGTGGGGGTTGTCCAGGCTGACCTGATAGATCGTGGTGTTCACGAAGGTGTCGACGCCGCCGCCGCCGTAGGCGTAGGCCCACGGGTACAGTTCCTTCGCCCGCTGGTCGGCGGCACTGAACCCGCGGGGGTCGTCCTCGCTGACGAAGCGGTTCGGTCCGGTGTCCGCGCGGTTCGACCCCAGGAACGCCTCGCGGAAGAGCAACTGGTCGTCCGTGTAGGCCGTCACGAGGCCGTCCCGCGACGCGGCCGTGTAGACGACGAAGGGGTCGCGATCGCCGACGATCGCGTCCCCGATGTGCGCCCGGACGGGGCCCCGGAGCGAGACGAGTTCGATCTTCAGCGCCTGGATCTCGGTCCGCAGGTTGGTCGGCAGCGGGAGGATGACGGAGTCCTCGAGGTGTTCGAACCGCGCGTCGATCCCCCGTGCCTCGGCGTCGAGCGTCGAGAGTTCGCGGAGGAACCGCTCGCTCGTCCACGTCCCGTCGGTGTAGCGGTCGATCGCGGTCCGGTGGCGCTCGGAGAGCGCCTCGATCTCTGACTCGAGACGAGTGACCTCCGAGCGGATCCCCGTGACGGTCTCGGACTCGGTCGCGGTCTCGTGCGCGTGGCTGAACGACCGCGTGGTGTAGTTGCTCCGGATCCGTGCGACGTTGCGCTCTATCGCGCCGACAGCGTCCGAACCCGTCCGGGCGTACCCCTCGCGCTCGACGTCCCCGTCAGCGATATCCAGGTAGTTGGTCGTGTTCTGCTCGCTCCCGATGACGGTACTGAGTGCGTATCCCCGCGTCTCGGCCCGTAACGCCGCGTCGAGTGCCGACCCGTTCGCTGGTGCGACGGTCCCGTTGTCGGAACGCGCGTCACCGCGGTCGTCGGAACGTGCGTCACCGTCACCGCCCGATTCGACGGGATCGACACCGCCCGGAGAGGGGTCCCACTGCGTCGACGGAGCCGACAACTGTGTCGACGGGGCCTGCGTCTGGGATCCATCCGCGCTCGCGGGCGAGGCGAACGCGACCGTGGACGCCGGCGTGACCACGGCGAGCGCGAGGACCACGGTGAGCACGAGACGGGGGTTCGGGGACATTCGTCGGCCCTTCGACGCCGGGCTACAAAAACCCAGCCCCTCGGCGGCACTGAATGACTCTCCGAGAGGCGCTGAGACCGTTCATAATCGGCTGTGACGTTTTAATGGAAAGGGTTTTCACCTCGGCAGGAATTGTCCCGGACAGGCTATGTCCTCGCGGTCGCTCGTCTTCCCTCTCGCCGTTCTGGTCTTGCTGGTCGCGGCCGGACCCGTGGTCGGCAACCTCGGAGCGGCGCACTCGTCCGCGGACCAGCACTCCTCGCCGGGCCCGACCGTGGCCCCCGACCGGGCCGGGAACGTGGCCCTGGCGACGACTGGGGGCGGAGCGACCGGCACCGCCACGCCGGTCGAACCCCTCGCGCCTCCCGAAATCACGTGGACTGCTACCCTCGAGTCAGACGGCGACGCGCGCTGGGAGGTCGCCGTGACACTCCCGATCCGGAACGAGAACGACAGCGCGGCCTTCGACGACATCGCGTCCCGGTTTCTCAGCGGTTCGTACAGCCTGGGTCTCGAACAGTTCAGGGACAACGCCGCCGCCGCGAACGCGACCACGAACCGTTCGATGACTATCAATGACGCCACCCGGACCACCGACTCGAACGAGTCGAGCGGCGAACTCGTCCTCTCGTTTACCTGGACGAACTTCGGGCGCGTCGAGGGCGACCGCCTCGTCGTCGAAGACGCGTTCCACACGCCCGCGGGCACCTGGCTTCCCGACCGTCTCGACGAAGGGTGGGCGCTCGTGATCGCCCCGCCCGACGGGTACAGCATCGTCGAGGCGCCGCGAGTCGAGAACCGAACCGCCCGATGGGACGGCCCGATAACCTTCACCGGCGACCAGCCCCGCGTCGTCTTCGCCGGCGAGACCCCCACCCCGACCCCGACGGTTTCGCCGACCCCGACGATCTCGCCGACTCCGACGGTCACGTCGCCCATCTCGCCGACACCTACCCCGACCACACCAACCACCCCGACGCCGACCGCCACGACGAACGGGGGGCCGACGACGACTGACGGGCCCGGCGGTTCGGGTGGGCTTTCGTCCCTGCTGGTGTTCGCGCTGCTCGTCGTCGTGGCCGGTGTGGCCGCGGCGGGCCTGGCGTACGCCAACCACGAAGGCGACGGCTTCGACTTCGGCGGCTTCTTCGGCGGCGGTGACGGCGACGGTGACGACGGCGACTCCGGGACGGCCGGGTCCGACGCCGCCCCGTCGGGGGCGGAGCGGTCCAGCGCCGATGCGTCGGACGGGAGCACGGCATCGGCCGCTGAATCGACCGCGGGAACTGACAGCGGGTCGTCCGGCGCGGCGGACGACGCGTCGTCGGCCGCCGTCGCGGCAAGCGCCGCGACAGCCGGCGCCGACGACAGTGAATCCGAAGACGAGTCCGGCGAGAGTGAACCCGACGAGGACGCCGTCGACGTCGAACTGCTGAGCGACGAGGAACGCGTCGAGCGTTTGATCGACCGCAACGGTGGGCGGATGAAACAGGCCACCATCGTCAAGGAGACCGGCTGGTCGAACGCGAAGGTTTCACAGCTTCTCTCGGCGATGGAGGACGACGGCCGGATCGACAAGCTCCGGATCGGCCGCGAGAATCTGATCTCCTACCCCGACGAGGACATCACCGACCTCGACTCGGAGTAACAACCAGCGGCCACGATCCGGGGGTTCGGAAACGTTTAACCGCCGACCGGGCGAACTCCGCAGCCATGAAGATCCTCGTCACAGTGACGGATGTCGCCGTGGTCGACGACGAGTTCGAGATCGACGGACTCGACGTCGACGAGCGGTACCTGACCTACGAACTCAACGAGTGGGACGACTACGCCGTCGAGGAGGCGGTCCAGATCGCCGAGGCCGGCGACGACGTCGAGGTCGTGACCGTCACCGTCGGGCCCGAGCGGACCGAGGAGACGATCCGGAAAGCGCTGGCGAAAGGCGCCGACCGCGCGGTCCGGATCTGGGACGACGCCGTCGCCGAGCGGGACCTGCTCGACGCGGAGACGAAGGCGGCCCTGCTCGAACCCGTCGTCCGCGAGGAGGAGCCCGATCTGGTGCTTTCGGGCGTGCAGTCGGGCGACGACAGTTTCGCTGCCACCGGCGTCACGCTTGCCGAGCGACTCGACTACCAGTGGGCGGCGGTCGTCAACGAACTGGCGGTCGACGCCACGGCAGGGACGGCGTCGGTCCACCGCGAACTCGAGGGCGGCGTCGAGGAACTCACCGACGTCGACCTGCCGGCGGTCCTCACCATCCAGACGGGGATCAACGAGCCTCGCTACGCCAGTCTCCGCGGGATCCGCCAGGCCCAGACCAAGCCTCTCGACGTACGATCGCTCGGGAACATCGGACTGGACGAGGGCGTGCTGGACTCGCCGTTGCGGTGGACGGCCACCTACGAACCCGAGAGCGAGGGCGAGGCGACCGTCTTCGAGGGCGGTGCCGACGAAACGGCGGGGAAAATCGCCGGCGTCCTCCGCGAGAAGGGGGTCGACCAATGACGGTCCTCGCCGTCGCGGAGCACCGTCGCGGGGAGTTGCGCGACGTGAGCCTCGAAGTCGTCACCGCGGGGCGGGAACTCGCGGACGCGGTCGACACCGACCTGCACGTCGCGGTCGTCGGCGGCGACGTGGCGGCCCACGCCGAGCGACTCGACCGCGAGGGCGTCGACGCCATCCACACCGTCGACCACGGCGCGGAGTTCAACCACGACGTCACCGTCCAGGCCATCGCGGCGATGGCCGCGGAACTCGACCCGCGATATTTCCTGGCCCCCCACTCGGTCAACGGACTGGACTACGCGCCCGCCCTGTCGTCGCGCCTGGGTCTGCCCCTCGTGACCGACGCCATCGACCTGGCCGTCGACGACGACCTGGTCGTCACGCGGGAGATGTACGGCTCGAAGGTCGAGACGACCATCGCCGTCGAGAGCGAGCGCGCCGCGGTGACCGTGCGGCCCGCCGAGTGGCCCGCGGCCAGTGGCGTCGGCGACGCCGAAATCGCGCCCTTCGACGTGACCATCGACGAGGACGCCGTCGGATCGACGGTGACGGGCTTCGAGGAAGTCGCGAGCGGCGACGTGGACATCTCGGAGGCGGACGTGCTGGTCTCGGTCGGCCGCGGCATCGAGGAAGAAGACAATCTCGACATCATCTTCGACCTCGCGGAGGCGCTGGACGCCACTGTTTCGGCCTCGCGACCGGTCGTCGACAACGGCTGGCTCCCGAAAAACCGGCAGGTCGGCCAGTCCGGGAAGGTCGTCACTCCCGACGTCTACATCGCCATCGGCATCTCGGGCGCGGTCCAGCACGTCGCCGGGATGAAAGGCGCGGACACCATCGTCGTGATCAACAAAGACCCCAACGCGCCCATCTTCGACATCGCCGACTACGGCATCGTCGACGACCTGTTTGACGTGGTGCCGGCGCTGACCGAGGAGTTCGGCGGGTAGTGCGGCGAGTAACAGAACTGGGGACTGGAACCGTTCAGGACGAGACGGAGTCGCGAGTCCAGCCCGGGTCGCACCCGGTCCGTGCGAGGAGGTCGGCCCGGCACGCCGGGCAGTAGTCGGGGGTCACTGAGTCGCCCCGTGGAACGTACACCGCGCCGCCACACTCAACGCAGGCGTCCGCAACGATGGTCACACAGTCCGCACAGAGGTTGAAGTCGTCCACTGTGAGGTCGCGCAGGGGTTCGAGTTGTTTGTCGAGGGTGTACTCGTCGATAACCGCCTGACAGCTGTGGCACGGTTTCATTGCGATGCATCTTGGACCATGTGATCGGATCACATATACCTGTCCCTCGGATTCTCAGCAGTTCGAACGGAAGTCGAAGATCGATCCCGGGAGTTTGCGGGGGTCCGTGGTACCGTTCCTCTCGGAAGGGTTATACGTCGCCCGACTGTCTCTATAATTGCAATGGCAAACGGAAAGGTTGATTTCTTCAACGACACTGGCGGCTACGGTTTCATTTCGACTGACGACGGCGACCTCGACGACGACGAAGACGTGTTCTTCCACATGGAAGACGTCGGCGGCCCGGACCTCGAAGAAGGGCAGGAAGTCGAGTTCGACATCGAGTCCTCCGCGAAGGGCCCGCGCGCGACGAACCTCGTCCGCAACTAATCCCGTCCGCAGCTAACTCGGTCTGTAACTAAGTACGAACGTCCCCGTCGCGCGGTGCGATGGACGACATCTTCGTTCTCTCACATCCCACACTCCAGAGCCGTAGCGCCGTCTGTTGCGAGCGATGGCTGCAGAGCGGCGGTTCCCGAAGACACGGACGGTCGCCGGGCTGTGCCGACACTGACCGGGGGTTTGGAAGTAGCATCCGACGAGCGCCGCGGGCGCGAGTCGGTTCACCGGACCCGACCAAAGGGAGGGTCCGGCCTTTTTCGCCCACGTTTTTGTCGGAGGGGTTCCCGCAGCGCTCGAAGAGCGCGAGGAAACCCCTCCGGGAAAAAGGTGGTTCGTCAGGTATAGGTCGGACCGCTCCCGAGTGCCCGTCGATGGAGTACCTGGAGCGTCGTCGTGACCGCGTCGAGGAGCGACTCGAGGCGGTTCTCGACGGCGTCGAACCCGAGGAGTTGGCCGACGAGGTGCGCCACGTCGTGCTCTCGGGAGGCAAGCGCGTGCGGCCGACAGTCACGGTGCTGGTCTGCGAGGCGCTGGGCGGCGATGTCGAGGCGGCCGTCGACTACGCAGTCGGGATCGAACTCGTCCACAGCGCGTCGCTGGTCGTCGACGACATCGTTGACCGCTCGGAGCTTCGGCGGGGCACCCCGAGCGCCTGGGCCGAGTACGGTCACGGCCCGGCGATCATCGCCAGCGACGGCCTGCTCGGGGAGGCCTTCGCCCTCTTTTCGGCCGACGAGCGAGCGATGCAGGCCGTCGCCGAGTCGATGGTCGAACTCGGCGAGGGGGAGGCGACGGAACTGGTTGCCCAGCCGACCAGCGAGGAGGAGTACATGGAACTCGCCCGCCGGAAGACGGGCGCGCTCTTCCGCGCGGCGGCGGAACTCGGTGCCATCGCGGCCGAGGCCGACGCCTACACGGTCGAGCGTTTTGGCACCTACGCCGAGCGGGTCGGGGTCGCCTTTCAGATGCGCGACGACGTGCTCGACGCCACCGCCGACGCCGAGGAACTCGGCAAGCCGACCGGGCACGACGCCGCGATGGAGCGCCCCTCGCTGGTGCAGGTAGGGGATCTGACCCCCGAGGAGGCCGACGAGCGCGCCCGCGAGCAGTCCGACGTGGCTCTGGAGGCGCTCGCGGCCGTCGATGTCGAGAACTCCCGGGCGCTCGATTACCTCCGGGACCTCGCCGAGTTCGTCGTCGTCCGCGAACGATGACCTGTGGTTTCGGGAGAGCGGCGAGGGATTAAGGGCACCCTCGCCGAGGGTACGATACATGGTCGATGTGGGAACACTCGGTCGCACGTTCGTTGCACTGTTCGGGACCGTTCTCGCGGCGGTGGTCGGGGCCGGACTGTTCGTCGCGGTCCCCCTCTACACCGCTGTCGGCGCCCTGGAAGTTCTGCTCGCGCTCGTCGTCTTCGCCGCCGGGCTCGTGATCACGGGGCGGGTCGCGTCCAGCGTCTTCCCGGGGTACAACGCCGCCGAGGTAGCGGTCAGCGGGCCGATCACCCGCGAGGGTGGCGGGCCGGGACCGCTCCCGACGAGCGGTGGCGCGGCGAGCGCCGACGACCTCGTCGAACAGATCGAACGGGCCGACGCCGACGGCAACGCCGAGGCGCTCGTGGTGAAACTCAACACGCCGGGCGGCGCAGTCGTCCCGAGCGAGGACATCCGCGAGGCCGCCGCGGAGTTCGACGGCCCAACGGTCGCCTACGCCGAGGACGTGGCCGCCAGCGGCGGCTACTGGATCGCAAGCGGCTGCGACGAGTTCCACGCCCGCGAGTCGAGCATCGTCGGGAGTATCGGCGTCACCTACGCCCACCTCGGGCGCTCGGAACTGGCCGAGATGCTCGGCCTCGATTACCGCCGACTCGTCGCCGGCGAGTACAAGGACGCCGGCGCGCCCTGGCGCGAGATGACCGACGACGAGTTCGACTACTGGCAGGGACTCATCGACGATCAGTACGACATGTTCGTCGACACCGTCGCCGAGGGTCGCGACCTGGACGCGGAGTTCGTCCGCGACACTGAAGCCCGCGTCTACCTGGGAAGCGAGGCCGGCGAGACCGGACTCGTCGACACCGTCGGCCCGCGCGAGGAGATGGAAGACCGCCTCGCCGACCGGGTCGGCGTCGACGACATCTCGATCGAGGAGTTCGAACCCCAGCAGGGCATCCAGGGGCGGATCGGATCCGGCGCCCGCTCCGTGGCGCACTCGTTCGGCGCCGGGGTCGCGAGCGTCTTCGCTGACGAGGAAGGCGAGGTATCGCTACGGATTTGAGTGGTGTTCGGGGCTGAAAACGCGATGTCGCGACAATAAGCAGTATCAGGACAGGTCGATGTTCGCGGATTCGCCGACGGTGTCGAATGTGACCTCGAGGATGCCGTTGTTGTACGAGGCCGAGGCGGAGTGTTCGTCGACGCGGGCCGGCAGACGGACGCGCTCGTGGTACTCGCGGGCGTCGCCGGCGGCGTCGAGCGTGAGCACTTCGCCGTCGCATTTCAGGTCGATCTCCTCGCGGTCGACTCCGGGGATGTCCGCGACGACCCGGAGCTGGTCTTCTTCCTCGTAGACGTCGAGATGTACGTCGGTGCTGGCGGGGTCGCTCGGGCCGGCCCCCGCGTCGACGTCCGACCGCGCGTCGTCCATCACGTCGTTCATCATGCGCTCGATCTCGCTGAAGAAGTCGTCGAACGGGTCGTCGCGGTCGTCGCGTCTCATACCACGGGCTAGGGCGATGACGCGCAAAAACCTTCGCCTCGCGGCGGCGTCTGCGAACACGCCACACGACACCCGGATCGCGGCGGCCGAACACGACATCCGGATCGCGGCGGCCGTTCCGCACTGCTCGCGGTGAACGCCCCGCCGTCTCGCGGGGTTTGCTTCCCCGTCTCGGTAGGTTTACGGCGCGTCGTCGCCTCCGGACACCCATGAGCGAGGCCGACGCCGAGACGGAGTCCCGAGCGGGCCGCGAGGAAGTCTGGATCGAGAAGTACCGCCCGCAGGGACTCGACGACGTGGTCGGACAGGAGGATATCGTCGAGCGCCTCCAGAGCTACGTCGACCGCAACGACCTCTCGCACATGCTCTTTTCGGGGCCCGCAGGTATCGGGAAATGTATCACGGGTAAAACTCCCGTTCTCACGAGCGACGGACTCGCCCCGATTGGAGAGATAGTCGGTGACATCGACGGGTTCGAAGCCGCGGACGACACGCTGGAAGTACTCACGCTCACAGACGGCGGAGAGTTCGAGTATGCTGCGCCGAGCCACCGATTCAGCAAGGTTGCCGAGGACGTAGTGACGATACAGACGCGGGACGGGAGCGAGATGACGGTGACCCCAGAACATAGACTGCTCGTCGTCACGGGTGATGGACTACAGTGGACGGAGGCGTCAAACCTCCAATCGGGCGACCGTATCGGCCGTCCGCTCGATGCGCCGCTTCCCGACCCGGATCCCCGTCTCGACTGGTTCGACGAGATGGACGGCGATGCGACGTTCGTTCACGTGTCCGATTCGTTCGCGAGTGAGTACGATATCCCGGCTGAGGAAAACTACGTCGGACGGAAAAAGGAAATCGTTCGAGCGTTGCGACGATCGGAAACAGTTGAGGACGCGGTCGAAGCGGTCGAAGCGGACCGGAAGTACGTACTACAGGTGAACCGGGAGGTCGACGCAGACGTCCTGTCTTCCGAGAGCACGGTCTGTTCGCTTTCGTACCTCCGGTTGCTCGACGTTCCCGAAAGCGAGATCAGGGACAATATCGAGTCGATCCAACACGTCTCACCGACGAACAACGGTCGCTCGCCACCGATCAACCCGCCGTCGGAAATATCGCCCCGACTGGCGGCGTTCGTCGGACTGGCGATCAGCGAAGCGCGTATCGACGCTGGACGGATCAAGTTCTACAACACGGACCCGGAACTACTTGATCGGTTCGAAACCGCTCTCTCGACGTTGTTCGAGGTCGATCCGAAGCGGGGAACGCAGCGAGATGTCCCATTCGTCGAGGTCAACAATGGTACGCTGACGCGATATCTGGAGGCGTGTTTCGACGTGTTCGAGAACGCGACCGGCGAAACGGACGGCGGCTCGCTCGGATCGGCGATCGTCAGGGCGGACACCGAGTGTCGCGCGGCGTTTCTCCGTGCAGTCTTCGACGCTGAAGCGCACGTCACGGACCATGGAATCGTCGAACTGACCCAAAAAAACGGGGACCTGATTACCCTCCTCTCGTATCTTTTAGCCGGGTTCGGGGTCCCGTCCCGCCGAAAACAGTCTCACAAGGCGGCAACGAACGGGACCGGGACCAAGCGCGAGTACCACACGCTCCTCATTTCGGGCACTCGAAACCTCGCTCGATTCCAGGACGCGGTCGGGTTCACTATCGAATCGAAGGCGATACGACTCGAACGAAACGCATCGAAAGAGGGGAATCCGAACCACGACACTGTCCCGGTTCAAAATGCCGTCGACGATCTCTGCTCGACCCTCGCGCTCCCGAAATCCGAACTCCTGACGCGGTCGTTGAACCCGGACTCACCGGGTCGAGAAAACTACGAACAGGACGTAAAAAACGTGCTCGACGCCGCGACGGCGAAGATCGAGGGCGCACAGCGCGTGATCGAGGACCTCTCCCGGATCGAGGCGGATCTCGCGGCGACCGACAGATTCCCGCTCGTCTGGGAAGACGTCCGCACGGAACTAGAACCACTCGAAACGCGCCGGGAGGTGGCGTCCAAGACGGGCGTGGGAACGAGTCGTCTGCTCGAATACGCCGATGGACGACGGACTCCCTACGCCGGGAAGGTTCAGCGGTTCGTCGACAGGCTCGGTCGTGGTGACGAACTCCCCGAAGTCGACCGGATACAACAGACTCTCGAATCGGCAGTCGACGTCCTTGACGTGTCGTACGAACGGATCGCCGACGGCACTCACATGCGCGGTAACGAAGTCAGAAACCTGCTCACCAGCAGTGACCACGAGCTCCGTTCGTTCCCGCGATTTCGAACGGTCGCGGATCGGATCGAAGCGGTCGCGTCGGAGATGCTCTCGACCGCAGTTCTCGAGCGACTCCAGACGCTCGACCGCCTCGTCGAGAGCTCGCTCTACTTCGACGAGGTGACGGCTATCGAATGCTCCGAGGAGTCGGAACGCGTCTACGACCTCACGGTTCCGGAGTCCCGGAACTACGTCGCTGGCGCGATTCCCACGGTGATGCATAACACTACCTGCGCGACGGCCATCGCCCGCGAACTCTACGGCGACGACTGGGGCGACAACTTTCTCGAACTCAACGCCTCCGACGAGCGCGGCATCGACGTGGTCCGCGACCGGATCAAGAGTTTCGCCCGTACAAGCTTTGGCGGCGTCGAATACCGCATTATATTCCTTGATGAGGCCGACGCACTCACGAGCGACGCACAGTCAGCGCTCCGCCGGACGATGGAGCAGTTCTCCAGCAACGTCCGCTTTATCCTCTCGTGTAACTACTCCTCGCAGATCATCGACCCGATCCAGTCCCGCTGTGCCGTGTTCCGGTTCTCGCCGCTGTCGGACGCGGCCATCGAAGAGGAGATGCGCCACATCGCCGACGCGGAGGGGATCGAACTCACTGACGCGGGCATCGACGCCTTGGTCTACGCCGCCGACGGCGACATGCGAAAGGCGATCAACGCGCTCCAGGCCGCGTCGGTCACCGGCGGCATCGTCGACGAGGACGCCGTCTACGCGCTCACCTCGACCGCCCGGCCCGAGGAGATCCGCGAGATGGTCGAGCAGGCGCTAGACGGTGATTTCACCGCCGCGCGCTCGACGCTCGACCGCCTGCTCACCGAGGAAGGTATCGCCGGCGGCGACGTCATCGACCAGCTCCACCGGTCGGTCTGGGAGTTCGACCTCGACGACGAGGCCGCCGTCCGCCTGCTCGACCGCATCGGTGAGGCCGACTACCGCATCACCCGCGGCGCCAACGAGCGCATCCAGCTCGAGGCGCTACTCGCCTCCGTCGCTATCGACGACTGACCTGCGCGCGGTGTTTCTGACCGGCTTTCGTCGGTCTGCGTCTGGACAGTGACCGCGATCCCAAACAGCGTGAAAATTCCGGATGGGACCGCTACGACGACCACCGCAATCGTATCGGTCCTGCTGGCATAAATCAGAAAGACGACGATGTTCTACGTGGAGGCCTCGTAGCCAGCGTCTTCGACGGCGTCGACGAGCGCCGCGGTGTCGGCGTCGCCCTCGACGGTTGCCGTCTCCGTCTCGCGGTCGGCGGTGGCCGATTCGACGCCAGAAACACCCTCCAGCGCCTCGACAACGGTCTGTTCACAGCCGCCACAGCTCATTCCGGTCACGGTGATCGTCTGACCCATACTCGACGGTAGGGACTCGATCAATTTCTGCGTGTTCCTTCCGGATCCCGGGCCGGCGTCGGGACACACGCAAGCCGCTCCAGTTCGGCCCGGTGTCGGGACACACGCCGGCCGCTACAACTCGGCCCGCAATGCCTCGTTCATCGCCTCGACGGGGGCGTCCCGGCCGGTCCAGCGCTCGAAGGCTTCGACGCCCTGGTAGAGCAGCATCCACGCGCCGTCGACCGTCGTGGCCCCCGCGGCGTCGGCGTCGCGCAGGAGGCGGGTCTCCAGCGGTCGGTACACCGCGTCGAGCACACCCAGACCGGCGTGGATCGCATCGGCCGGCACCGGCGTCGCCGCTTCTTCCATCCCGACGCTGGTGGCGTTGACGAGCACGTCCGCGTCCGCGAGCAGGTCGTCGAGTTCGGCCAGCCCGTGGCCGGTCGCGTCGGGGACTTCGGCGGCGAGGTCGTGTGCCTTCGACTCGGTTCGGTTAGCGATCCGGACGGTCATTCCCTCGTCGGCGAGGCCGAACGCGACTGCCCGGCCCGCGCCGCCGGCACCGACGACGACGGCGGTACCGGAGAGGGCCACGTCGTGTGAGCGGAGCGCGCGGACGGCGCCGACGGCGTCGGTGTTGTAGCCGGCAGGGCGGTCGCCGTCGCCGGTGAAATCCACGGTGTTGACCGCGCCGATGCGCTCGGCGAGGGGGTCGGGGTCGACGGCCGAGAGGGCGTCCTGCTTGAACGGGATGGTGACGTTGAGGCCGGCGACGCCGAGCGCATCGGCGCCCTCGATAGCCGCGACGGCGCCGTCTGCCGGCGGTTCGAACGTGACGTAGCGGGCGTCGAGATCGACTCCTTCGTAGCCCGCCTCGTGCATCGGTGGCGACAGGGAGTGACCAACCGGGTTGCCGATGAGACCGTAGACGTCCATACCGGTCCCAGCGGGGCCGTCGACATAATCGATGCGTTCTCGGTGGCGATGTTTGGGGCGGCCAACGGTCCGGTACGTCCGGGCCGCTCGTGTTTCGCAACTATTTCATACAGACCGACCGACTGTCCGGGTAGTGAGCCGCTTACGTCATCCGCTCGCCCAGGTCTTCTACGCGGTCGCGGTGACGCTCCCCTGGACCGGGACACGCCTCTACAACCTGCTGATCGCGTGGGACTACGTCGACGCGACTCCGGTCCATTTCGGGACAGTCACCGAAGTCGCGGTCACTGGGGTCGCGGTGCTCGGTGCGTCGTTCCTCCTTGCGTGGGGCGCCGAGACCGCCGAGAAGGACGTCCCCCGGGCTTTCGCCATCGCGGTGCTCGCGATCCTCGCGGTCGCGCCCGAGTACGCCGTCGACGCGCTCTATGCCTGGAACGCCGGGTCCGGCGGCGCGACGACCGCGGCCTGCGGGGAACTGACGCCGAGTCAGATCGAGGCCGGCGCGACGCCGCTGGCCGAGGCCTGTCACGACGCCAACCTCGCCGTCGCGAACATGACCGGCGCCAACCGCATCCTCATCGGTATCGGCTGGGCCGGCATCGCCGTCTTCACCGTCTGGCGTGCGAGTAAGACCCGCGACCCCGCTGTCACGGACCGCGAGGGGTGGCTCTCGGACTCGGTGACTCTCGACCGGGGTATCGCGACCGAGGTCGCCTTCCTCTTTCTCGCGACCGCCTGGGCCTTCTTCGTGCCGCTGGGCGGCGGTATCGACGCGCTCGACACGGTTCTGCTCGTCGGCCTCTATCTCACCTACATCATCATCATCATCCGCGGCGACGTCGACACCGAGGAGGAACACGTCGGTGTCCCGCAGTACTTCCAGAACTGGTCGCTGCCGTGGCGACCGCTGGCCGTGCTCACGTTCTTTGGCTACTCCGGCCTGATGATCTTCACCGCGGTCGAACCGTTTGCCCACGGCCTCGAGTCCATCGGCGTCAACAACGGCATTCCCGAGTTCTTCATGATCCAGTGGATCGCGCCGCTGGCCTCGGAGTCGCCCGAGCTCATCGTTGTCGTCGTCCTCGTCAACAAGGCCCGCTCGACGGCCGGGTTCAACGCTCTGATCTCCTCGAAGCTCAACCAGTGGACCCTGCTCATCGGGACGCTCTCGGTCGTCTTCTCGCTCGCGTACGGGCAGTACGGCGTCCTCCCCTTCGACTTCAAGCAGGCCGCCGAGATCTGGATCACGGCCGCCCAGTCCTACTTCGCGCTCGCCATCCTCGTCAACTTCGAGATCAGCGTCCGCGAGGCTATCGCCATCTTCGGCCTGTTCATCTCGCAGGTCATCCTCGAGTTCATGGTCGTTCGGGGTGTCCTGGACTTCGCCACCGTCGACATCCTCCTGGCGTACACGGCGGTCTACATCGTCGCGGGCACTATCCTGTTCGTCATTCGCCGCGAGGCGCTGAAACTGATGCTCGGTCTCGCCGCCGACGCCGCCCGGACCGCCATCGGCCGTGAGCCGATCCACCCGGAGTTCCCCGACTGAGATGCTCGCCATCGTCGTCTCCCGTGCCGACTCCGCCTCGGCCCACGTGGGCGAGCGCCTGCTCGACCTGGCCGACTGGCGCGAGCGGACGGATTCGACCCGGCCCGACGGCGAGGGCGGCGGGACGGTCTACCGACTCCCTGCTGACGAGACGACCGCAGACACCGACACGGCCCCTGCCGTCGAACTCCGCGAGTTCGACGACCTGCACCTCGAACTGACCGGCGTCGCCGACGCGTTCGGGAACGTGGACGCCGACGACGGGGAGCGCGTCGCGCCGGATCTGCTGGTGTTCGCGTCCAGACACGCCGGCGAGACCGGCGAACTCCTGACCGCACACCACACCGGGAACTTCGGTCCCGCGGACTACGGCGGTGACCCCCGGGACCTCGCGCGGGCGTGCCCGAACGCTCACCGCCGCGTGCTGGCGGCGCTTCGCGACCACGCCCCGGAGAGCTACGAAGTCGGGACGGAGTGTACCCACCACGGCCCCACCCACGTCGGCGCCCCCTCGATGTTCGTCGAGGTCGGCAGCGGCGAACCCCAGTGGGCGGACCCGGCGGCCGCCCGGGCCGTCGCGAACGCCATCCTCGACCTGCGGGGCGTTTCGGCCGACGCGCCCGCAGAGAACGACGGCGCGCACGGCGGGACCCGTCGCCAGCTCGTCGGCTTCGGCGGCGGCCACTACGCCCCGCGGTTCGAGCGCATCGAACGCGAGACCGACTGGGCTGTCGGCCACGTCGCCGCCGACTGGGGGATCGAGGCGATGGGCGACCCCCGCGAGAACCGCGCGGTGGTCGACCGGACCTTCGCCGCGAGCGGGGCCACCCACGCCGTCGTCGACGGCGACCGCTCGGACCTGGTCGCCGTCGTCGAGGACCTGGGCTATCGCGTCGTCAGCGAGACGTGGGTCCGCGAGACGAGCGGCGTCCATCTCGCGCTCGTCGACCGCGTCGAATCGCGCCTGGGGAGAATCGACGAGGGCGTCCGCTTCGGGGAGCGGGCTGGCGGATCCGACTCCCACAGGGAGTTCGCCGTCGTCGACCTGCCCGCGGACCTGCTCGCCGAGGCCCGCGGGGTCGACGCCGACCGGGCCTGGGACGCCGTCGCCGAGCGCTCGCTGGCGTTCACGACCGAGCAGGACGGCACCCAGGTCGGCTTCCGCGCCGCACTCGCCAACGCGGCCGAGCGCCGAGCGGTCGTCGAGGCCCTGGCCGCAATCCTCGAGGACGCCTACGACGAGGTCCAGGTCCGCGAGGAGGCCGTCGTCGCCGAGCGGACCGCCTTCGATCCGGAGAAGGCCCGCGCGCTGGGCATCTCCGAGGGGCCGGCGTTCGGGAAGCTCTCGGCGGGCGAAGCCGTCGAAGTCGGCGGGCGGACTATCCCCCCCGAGGCCGTCCACGAGGAGCGGACCGAACGGTTTCCGTACTGATCGCGTCCTGCCACTTTTTTCTGCAGGGGGTCCGTCGACGTAGAACGTGGCTGGCCTGTACTGTTGGGCCCGTTCACGCGCCAGTGGGATCGTTTCGGGTGGAACCGAACGCCGTGGAAACCGATCGGAGCGCCGCGACGACGCCGGGCCAGCGGGCTTGAGCGTGCCACGCGGTGTCAGTCATCCGTCTGACGCGCGGGAGAAAGTTAATTAATCTTCGCGCGAAACGACTCCTTAAATTATGGACTCGATAATCGACGACGCGATCGACGAGGCCGAGGACGAGCGGGAGGAGCAGGACCCACCGGCGGAGACACAGGGGGGCTCGACGGGGGCCGAGGAGATGTCGACGTCGGGGCAGATGACCGACGAGGAACTGGCGGACGTCGTCAAGGATCTGGAGACGAAAATCACCGTCGTCGGCTGCGGGGGCGCGGGCGGCAACACCGTCTCCCGGATGACCGAAGAGGGGATCCACGGGGCGAAACTCGTCGCGGCGAACACGGACGCCCAGCACCTCGCCGACGAGGTGAAAGCCGACACGAAGATCCTCATCGGCAAGAAGCGCACCGGCGGCCGCGGGGCCGGTTCGGTGCCGAAGATCGGCGAGGAGGCCGCACAGGAGAACATCGAGGACATCCAGCAGTCCATCGACGGCTCCGATATGGTGTTCGTCACGGCGGGGCTCGGCGGAGGGACCGGGACCGGCGCCGCACCCGTCGTCGCCCAGGCCGCCCAGGAGGGCGGCGCGCTCACTATCTCTATCGTCACTATCCCCTTTACCGCGGAGGGCGAGCGCCGGCGGGCCAACGCCGACGCCGGCCTCGAACGCCTGCGGGCCGTCTCCGACACCGTCATCGTCGTGCCGAACGACCGCCTGCTCGACTACGCGCCCAGCATGCCCCTGCAGGACGCGTTCAAGATCTGTGACCGCGTCCTGATGCGCTCGGTCAAGGGCATGACCGAACTGATCACCAAGCCCGGCCTCGTCAACGTCGACTTCGCCGACGTTCGCACCATCATGGAGAACGGCGGCGTCGCGATGATCGGCCTCGGCGAGTCCGACAGCGAGAACAAGGCCCAGGACTCCATCCGCTCGGCGCTGCGCTCGCCGCTGCTCGACGTGGAGTTCGACGGCGCCAACTCCGCGCTGGTCAACGTCGTCGGCGGCCCGGACATGTCCATCGAGGAGGCCGAGGGCGTCGTCGAGGAGATTTACGACCGCATCGACCCCGACGCCCGAATCATCTGGGGCGCGAGCGTCAACCAGGAGTTCGAGGGCAAGATGGAGACGATGATCGTGGTCACTGGCGTCGAATCGCCACAGATCTACGGGAAATCCGAGGCCGAGCAGGAACGCGCCGCGAAGGAACTCGGCGACGACATCGACTACGTCGAGTAACGCGACCGACCGCACAACGCCTCGACGCGACCGCCCACGGAACGTCTCCTTTTCACCTTATCCTGGCTCCCTGCACTAGCGCGACCAGCAGCAGGAATCCGGCCACTCCGAGCCCTTGCTGTGGTCCCCACCCGCCCGCGATGAACCCGACGAGGAGAAAGACGGCTGCGATGGGGAGCGTCGTCGCCGCGAGGAGCGCGAGACGGATCCGGGTCCACGGCACGTCCATCACTCGGGCGTAGCCGCCGCGGTCGCATATACCGACCGGACGCGAGTGATCTCCCGACGCGGGTTCCCCGACGCGAGTTCTCCCCGCCGCGAGCGCGTCGTCGGAAGCTTTACCCTCGCCCGAGCGGACCGCCCCCGTATGGCACGGACCGAAACCGACAGCACCGCACGACGGGTGAGCCGATGACGATAAACAGCGACTGGGGCCAGTGGTGGGCTCGCGAGGAGTTCAACGGCGCCGACGTGGAGGGCGTCTCGCTGTGGTTTCTCGGCGTGACCGGCTGGGCGATCCGGACGCCGGAGACGACGCTGTTCATCGACCCCTACTTCAGCACCGAGCGCGACCGCGAGTACATCGCGCGGATGCCGCCGGTGCCGATGGAACCGGGCTGGGCCGACGCCTGTGACGCCGTCTTCTGCACGCACGACCACCGCGACCACTTCTGGCCGCCCTCGTTCGGCCCTCTCCTGGAGCACGACGGCGCCTCGGTCCACGCGCCCGCGGCGTGCTACGAGAACCACGATGTGAGCGAGATTCCCGACGGCCAGCAGGAGACGGTCGAACCCGGTGACAGCTACGAGGTCGGCGACCTGACCGTCCACGTCCGGGACGGGCGCGACCCCGACGCGGACGGGAGCGTCACGTACGTCCTCGAACACGAGACAGGGACCATCTTCCACGGCGGCGACAACCGGCCCTGCGAGGCGTTCCACGAGGTCGGTGACGAGTTCGACGTCGACATGGGGATGCTTTCCTACGGCACCAGCGGCCGCATCCGGATGGACGGCGAGGTCAAGCGCCGGAAACTCTACAACGACGCACAGGACGTGATCGAGGCCGCCAATGCCGTCGGCATCGACCGACTGGTGCCGACGCACTGGCGGCGCTGGCGGTCGATCCAGGCCGACCCCGGCGCGCTCTCGAAGGCCGCGACGACCTTCGAGTATCCTCACATTATCGAGGAGATAGAGGTCGGCGACCGACTCCGCCTCGGTCAGCCCGGGATCGTTCCGCCGGTGTACATCGGCGACGAGTGAGGGCGGCGAGCGGGTAACGGCGCGCGGGTGGTTGCGAGCGGGTGGCGGTGAATGGGTGGCTGTGAGCGGGTGACGGCGAATAGGTGGCAGCGAGCGGTCGGCTACCCGAACACTTCGGTAAAGCGGTTCGTTCCCCGGTCCGGTCCGGCGATTATCACCACGTCCTCCGGTTCGATCTCGAAGTCGGGACCCAGGTCGGTGTGGACGGTCCCGTTGCGCTCGACGGCGACGACGGTACAGCCGGTCCGGGCGCGGACATCTGCCTCCCCGAGTGTGCGACCGGTGAGGGCGGGCGCGCGGGTGCGGACGACTTCGACCTGCGTGTCGAGCGAGATAACGTCCTCGTTTTCGAGGACCGCGGAGGCGACCATCCGACCGCTGACCGTCGCGAGCGAGAGGACGTAGTCCGCGCCGGCGCGGTACATCTTGTCGACGGACCCGGCGCCCTCGGTGCGGGCGATGATCTCGACCTCGCGACTCACGTCCCTGACGACCAGCGTGACGAACTCGGCGGCCGTGTCGTCGGGGATCGCGAGGACGACCGACCGCGCGGACTCGATACCTGCGCGGTCGAGGACATCAGGGTCGGTGGCGTCGCCGACGACGTCCACGTCGGGGTCGTCGCGCTTGTCGACGACGGTGTAGTCGACGCCGGCGGCCTCGAACGTCGAGGTGACGGTCCTGCCGACCTCGCCGTGACCGACGACGATGGCCTCGCCGCGGGCGTACCGGCGCACCTTCGTCCGCGCGCGGTCGGCGAGTTCTTCGATGCGTTCCTCGCGGCCGGTCACCAGCAGGACGGTCCCGGCCTCGACCGGGGTAGTTGGGTCCGGCGGGCTCTCGAACTCGCCGTCGAACCACGCGGCGATGACGTTGACGCCGGCCCGTTCCCGGAGGCCGCTGGCCGCGAGCGTCGACCCCTCGATGTCGCTGCCGCGGTGGACCGGCACCTCGACGATTTCGAAGTCCTCGCCGACCTCGACGGCGCCGTCAAGGTCGGTCGTCACGTCGGTCGTGACCTTCCGAGCGAGGCTCTCGCCCAGGAGCGGCCGCGGCGAGAGGACGGCGTCGGCGCCGGCGAGGTCGTGATATCGCGCGCGGTCGGGCTCTTCGACGACGCTGACGACCCGGACGTCCTCGTCGAGTTCCTTCGCCGCGAGGACGATACTCGCGTCGACCTGGTCGGAGACGTCGGCCACGAGCGCCCGGGCCGCGGGGAAGTTCGCCGCTTCGAGGCCGTCGGCGGTGTCGGGGTCGGCGTGGATGACGGTGTAGCCGTCCTCGTAGAGGTCGATCGCGGTGTCGCGGTCGGGTTCGACGATCACCCAGTCGATGTCGCGGGCCTCGAGTTCGGAGATGAGCGTCTCGACGCGCGAGGTGAACGTCGCGACGACGACGTGGCCGGCCAGGTCGTTCTCGACCGCGGTCGGGACCGTCGTCGCGAGCGCGTCTTCGAGGGCTGGAAAGAGCAACACCGGCAACGCGAGGAAGATAAGGAGAGTCCCGGTCGTGTCCATGACGATGACGATGGCGATCACGACCGGCGCTTCCCAGCCCGACTGGGCGCCGTAGCCCGTCGTCGTGAACGTCTCGACGACGAACTGGAACGCTTCGAGGAACGTGATCGGTCGCCCCTCGAAGGCGGCCATGGCGTACTGGTAGACGACGGCGTAGGCCAGCATGATGCCGGCGAGACCGACGAGATAGTAGGCAGTCCGCCGCTGCCAGGTGTTCATATCCGTGTGTCCGGACTCATCACCAAAACCGTTCCCCACGACGCTGGCGACCCAGGAGATAGACCGCCCGCGGCCGCGTCGCGTGTGGGGTCCCGGAACGTATCCGCGGACTGCCCCCGGAGCGCATCAATAGATAGAAAAGCCCGCGGAGGCAATCCCGTCGTATGAAAGTGCCGTACGAGCTGAGCTCCTACATTCGCGTGCTCAAGATGGCGAGCACGCCGTCGTGGCAGGAGTTCTCCCAGATCGCCAAGATCGCCGGTGCCGGGATCGTTCTGGTCGGCATCCTCGGCTTTCTCATCTTCGTCGTGATGAACTTCATCCCGGGGGGTCCGTAGATGGGGATCTTCGCCGTCAAGACCACCGCGAGCCAGGAGCGCACCGTCGCCGACATGATCATGAACCGTGAGGAAGACACCATCCACGCGGCGCTGGCGCCGGACTCGCTGACCTCCTACGTGATGGTCGAGGCCGACGAGTCGGCGGTTTTCGAGCGCATCTCCGACGAGATTCCCCATATGCGCGGCGTCGTCCCTGGCAAGTCCGGCATCGGCGAGGTCGAGCACTTCCTCTCGCCGAAACCCGACGTGGAGGGCATCGCCGAGGGGGACATCGTGGAACTCATCGCCGGCCCGTTCAAAGGCGAGAAGGCGCAGGTCCAGCGCATCGACGAGGGCAAAGACCAGGTCACCGTCGAACTGTACGAGGCGACCGTCCCGATTCCGGTCACCGTGCGCGGTGACCAGATTCGGGTGCTTGATTCGGAAGAGCGGTAGCATCCGCCGACCGAAGGGAGGCGGTTCACCGCAGGCGAGCGAAGCGAGACTGCGGCCTTTTTCGCCCACGTTTTTGCGACGAGTGGTTCCCGCAGCGAACCGGTCCTCGGGAAGGCGAGCGGGGAGAGACGACCCGCGAGCCAGCGAAGAACGATAGCGTACGCCGAGCGGAGCGAGGCGTTTCACCGCGTCGAACGGAGTGAGACGCGGTTTTTCACCCACGTTTTTCGAGACGGGTACCCGCAGTGAGCAACGCGAACGAGGATACCCGTCGATGAAAAAGGTGGTCGCAACGGAGTGGCGGTTGGGATTTTTCGCCGACGCTCCTCACTGAAGGGGACCGCCTGTATAGCTACGGACCGGTTAGCCAACCTGAACGATAACTAACTTAAATCCCCCGGCCGAGACGACGGACGTATGCCCTCCATACAGACGAACGGGCTGACGAAGGTGTTCGGCGAGGACGTCGTTGCGGTCGACGACCTGGACCTGGCCATCGAGGAAGGGGAAATCTTCGGCTTCCTCGGTCCCAACGGCGCGGGGAAGTCGACGACGATCAACATGTTGCTCGATTTCATCCGGCCGACAGAGGGGTCCGCCCAAATTCTGGGACTGGACCCGCAGGAAAACCCTAAGGCCATCCGCGAACGCATCGGCGTGCTCCCCGAGGGCTTTGGCTTCGACGGCCACCTCACCGGCCGGGAGTACGTCGAGTGGACCATCGAGACGAAAGGCGCGAGCGACGACCCCGACGCGATACTGGACGAGGTCGGCATCATCGACGACGCCGACCGGAAGATCGGCGGCTACTCGAAGGGGATGGAACAGCGGCTGGCCTTCGGCATGTCGCTGGTCGGCGACCCCGACCTGCTGATCCTCGACGAGCCATCGTCGGGACTTGACCCCAACGGGATCCAGCACATGCGCGAGGTGATCCGCGAGCGGGCCGACCAGGGGACGACCGTCTTCTTCTCGTCGCACATCCTCTCGGAGGTCGAGGCGGTGTGTGACCGCGTCGGCGTGATGAACGAGGGACGGATGGTCGCGGTCGATACCATCGACAACCTCCGCGACCAGGCTGGCGGGACGGCCGCTATCGACCTCGAGTGTGCGTCCGAACCCGACAACTTCGGACTCGGTACGGTCGAGGGCGTCGTCGACGTGACCGTCGAGGACTCGGTCCTCTCCGTGGAGGTCGAGGACCCCTCGGTCAAGGTCGAGGTGGTGAATCACGTCTCCGAGCACGCCGATATCGTCGACATCCTCTCGGAGAGCACGTCGCTGGAGGAACTGTTCAACACCTACACCGGTGGTGGTCGGGACAGCGACCGCGCGGCCGGCGAGGCCGAGGGGAGCCGCGACGCCGACCCCCAGGAGGTGTCGGCATGAGCGCGATCGCCGTCGCGAAAAAGGACTTCAAGGGCGCTCGTCGCGCGCGGACGCTCTGGCTGGTCGCGGCGCTGCTCGCGGTCGTCGGCGGCCTCATGGCGTACGTGTGGAACCAGGGAACCGACCAGACCAGCGCCGAGGCCGTCCGGGAACTGCTGCAGACGGTCGCGGTCATCATGTCGTTCCTGCTCCCGATCGTCGTGCTGGTGGCGAGCTATCTCGCTATCGCCGGCGAGCGCGAGAGCGGCGGCATCAAGTTCCTGCTCGGACTGCCGAACACCCGCCGCGACGTCCTCTTCGGGAAGTTCATCAGCCGGACGCTGATCGCGACGCTGAGCGTCGTGTTCATGTTCGTCGTCACGCTCGCGGTCGCGCTGGTCCAGTTCGGCGCGTTCCCGGTCGCGGTGTTTCTCGGTGTGCTCGCCGTAACGGCACTGTACGCGACCGTCTTCGTCTCGATCGCCGTCGCGCTGTCGGCGTTCGTCAAGAGCCGCAGTCGCGCCGTCGCCGGCGCGATCGGCGCGTACTTCGGGCTGATCATCATCAACCTCGGAATCCCGGTGATCAGCATCCAGTCGATCCTCGAGTACCTCCACCAGGACCTGCTCGGGATGGAGGCGAACCCGGATCTGTACAACTTCGTCCTGCACCTGAGCCCGCTCTACGCGTTCCAGAAGATCCAGAACCTGGTGCTCCCGAAAGAGCTGTGGACGTTCCCCTTCGGCGACAGTGCGAGTAACTCCCGGGAGGTCTCGACCGGCTTCGGCGGCGGCGAAGTCGTCGCACCCGAGGGACTGCCCATCTATCTCACCGACGAGTTCTCGGTGGTTATCTTCGCGTTCTGGCTGGTCGTCCCGCTCACCGTCGCCTACTGGAAGTTCAACCGCGCGGACCTGTCCTGACCGCGAAAATCCCCTAGATCGAGCCGTCGCCGCCTTCGAGGCGGTCGATGACTTCGCGGATGTCGGCCTCGTCTTCGACGTACTCCTTGACGTTCTCGCGGCGGCGGACCTCCCCCGCGGTAGCGTCGTAGGCCCGGACGTACTCGGCGCGGCTGTGTTCGTCGAACGCGTGGCGGATCGCGAAGTAGCCGTCCGGGAGGACCGTCCCGCAGACCTTGCACTCGATGCGTTCGTGTTCCGTCGACTGGTGGACGATCAGGTCCTCGACGCGGTCGAACTGCGCGTCGTCGTCGCCTATCGCACACTCCCAGGGCGCCATCGTACCGAAAACGTCCGCGCCACCGTATAAAACCGTTGCCGATCCGGGCAGTCGAGCGACGGGGGCGACGCTTAGACCGGGAGCCCCGCCAGCAGCGTCGGTATCGTCCCTTCGGGGAGATACTCGGGGAGGACGTACACCACGAGGGCCGCGAGCGTCAGTTCGAAGCCGGTGACGGCGAGCATCATCGCCTCGGAGTACTTGCTGCTGACCGGGACGCCGATGGGGGCGCCGAACTCCCGGTCCCAGAGTGGGTAGAAAAGCGAGAGCCCGCGGGTCGTCCCCAGCGCGTCGAGCACGTAGTGGGTGACCACGCCGAGCCACACCCACTGGAGGTTGCCGAAGTAGATCGGGTAGGCCGCGATGATCCCGAGCACGAAGAGGTTGTGCAGGGTCTTGCGGTGCTTGCCGAAGTGGGTGTCCACGTCGGGAAAGAGCGCGCCCAGCACTAGCGGCACGAACACCGCGGCGATGGTCGTGAACGTCTCGATGCTCCCTGACGGTTCGAGGATGTAGCCGAGCCCGATCGCCAGCAGCGCCGCGTTCATCACGTGACCGCGCTTGTTCACGGCGGGACCGACGATGCCCGCCGGTACAAGCCTTTCCCCTGCCGCCGTGGTCGATATCGCATTTCTCTTGAGCAACTGCGGTGGCGCGCGCCGTCGCGAGTTCCTTCTACGAACACGCCCCACGAGACCATCGATAACTCCATTTCCAGCCTGAACACGCGCGAGTGGGGTCGACCGCGACGTTTTCAAGCCCCGACCGCGAACCAGGTGGCATGCACTTCGACCAGCGGACACAGCGCGCGCTCCGCGATGCGGGGCTCTCGACCGACGAGATCCGCGCCGTCTCCGAGGCCGTCGTCGAGGCCACCGGCGAGGACGCCGACCGCCTCGAGGCGTTCTTCGCGGACCGCGACGCCGTCTACTCCGACATGGACCAGGCCCACGCCGCCGCGGAGTTCCCCGAACACGCCGTCGAGTACCTCGACCTGTTCACGCACGCCGACGACATCCGTGGCTACCTCCGTTTCGACACCTGGGGCGTCCCCGTCGAGGGGGGGCGGGTCCTCTCGGAGGATGTCGTCGAACTGCGCCTCGGGCCGACGGTGAACGACCGCGTCCGTTTCGCGCCCGACCGTGACGCGCTATGACCGGGGCGAACGACGGCACGAACGGTGACGGCGCAAACGGTGACGGCGCAAACGGTGACGGCGCGGAGACCGGCGACATGGGCGGCGAGAGCACGGACGCGAGCGTCCGGATCCGGGGCATCTACACGACGGCGCTGACGGAACTCCTCGCGGACGAGGGGATCGACGTGGTGCAGGCGTCGCCGCCGATCCGGGAGCGGTTCGATGCTGCGCTCCCACCGGCCCCGGCCGACGCCACCGTGGCGACTACCGACGATCGACAGGGGATCGGCGTCGTCGGGCGCGGGGCCGCGGTCGCGGCGGTCGTCGACGCGGCCCGCTCGGTGGGCCGGGACGCGCTGGCATGGCGCGATCCCGTTTCCAGGGACGCCGTCTACGCCGGCGAAGTGACCGAAACCCTCGGGAGCGGCGCCGTCGTCGAACTCGGAACGGGAGACGGAATGGGGGACGAAACGGGGGACGGAACGGAGGACGAAACGACCGACGGCGACGGCGACGGCGACGGCGACGGCGACGGCCTCCCCGTCGCCACTCGCGAGCGGAGCGGCTTTCTCCCCTACTCGAAGACCGACGAGCACATTGAGGAGGGCGACCGCCTGCGCGTCCAGGTCCGGGAGGTCGCGCCGCCGTGGGGCGACGACCGGCCGCTGCTCGACACGACGATCCGCGTCCAGCGGCCGCTCGCGACGCTCGTCAGGAGTGGCGGGGGCGCCAGCGGTGGAGGAGCCAGCGGCGGCGGAACCGGGAGTCGATCCGGCGGCCCCGCGACCGGCGGCCCGGAACTCGCCGACCTGCTGCCGACCGACCCGCCGGAGGGGTGGCGCGTCGACTGGGGTCGAGCGGCGGACGACGCCGATCTCGACGCGCTCGGGGCGGCCCTGGAGATGGGGCGTGACCGGGCGCTCGACCTCGAAGACGGGGTCGCCGACGCCGCCGATCCCGCGGAGCGCGCCCCCGACCGCGAGTGGGCCGGCGACGCGACGGCGTGGGTCTGGTTCGGCCGCGAGTCGCGGTTCGGCCTCGACGAGCGTCGCCGCGCCGTGACGGCGACGATGGCCGGCCACCACCGGACCAAGGCCGCCACCGAGCGCGCGACCGCGGCCGTTGACTTCGTCGAGGCGGTCTGTCCGGGCGCGAGCAGGGGAGCCGACGGTTCGGGGGCCGACGGTTCAGGGGCCGACGCCAGCGGCGCGGACGGGTTCCCGTTCGACGCCGTCACCCGGCAGTTCGGGCCGACGGCCGGTGACCGCGTCCGCATCGACCACGGGAAACCCGACGGGCGTGCGTTCAGTCTCGGGACCGGCGAGGTGACCCGCCGGGACCCCGACGGAACGGTCGTCGTCGAGCGTGAGATGTCCGGGCGCGGGACCTACGATGCCCTCGGGGTCGAACAGCAGGCCGGTGACGTGGCGGTCACGAAACTCACCGAGGGGAAGTGGTGGTACCCGACCGTCTACCGCGGCGACGACGGCGAGAAACGCGGGACGTACGTCAACGTCTGCACGCCGGTCGAGGTGTTCCCCGCCGCCGTCAGGTACGTCGACCTCCACGTCGACGTGGTCAAACATCCCGACGGGACCGTCGAGCGCGTCGACGACGACGAACTCGACGCCGCCGTCGCCGCCGGCTACCTCCCCGAGGCGCTCGCCGAAAAGGCCCGGAGCGTCGCTTCGGCCGTCGAAAACGCGCTGTAACGCTACTCGCAGTCGTCGCCGTCCCGGCGGCCGGCCAGCCACCACGCCCCCGCGCCCAGCCCCGCGAGCGCCGAGCCGATGCCGAGTCCCGGCCCGCCGTCGCCCGTCGTCGTTCCGGGACTCCTCGCCACCGAATCGGTCGCCGGGCCCGTCGGCGTTGTCGTTTCGGACGGGGCCGGGGACGCCTGCGTCGCCGTGGGTGTCGGTGTCGCGTTCGCCGTGGGTGTCGCCGTCGCGCTCGGCGTGGGTGCCGGGTCCGCGTCGGTCGGGTCGGGGAACGTGTAGAGCCCGCCCGCGACCGACGAGTCGGGCAGGTCGCCGTGGCTCGCAGCGACGAAAAACTCCCCGGGAACGGCGCTGTGGGCCGTCCAGAAGCTCGTCGTCGCGCCGTCGGCCCAGTGGGCCAGTTCCGCGGGCGCGGCCGGATCGGAGATGTCGTGAACCTTCACGCCGCCGCGGTACCACGACGAGTAGAGCACGTTACCGACGATGTCGAAGTTGTGTGCGGTCGTGTAGAAACCGCCGTTGCGGCGAGTGGTCTCGCCCTCGGGTGGCTGTGGGGGGTCGATCGTCGCCAGCGCGGCCGGTTCGGACGGATCGGCGATGTCCCACAGGTGGATGCTGCCTGGGCCGCCCTGGTCCTCGTCTTCCGGTTCGTCGGTCTCGATGCGCGATCCCTCGGCGTCCCAGCTCTCGACGCCGACGGCCAGGAGCGTTCCGTCGTCGTTCGGCCGGGCGTAGTGGCTGTTGCCGGGCGGTTCGAGGAAGGCCTCCCCCACGTCGCTGTCGGGAATCGCGGCCAGTTCTTCGGCGGTGTAGTCGGCCACGTGCCCGAGATGTGCGGGCGCCGCAGGGTCCGACACGTCGAGGATCCACGTGCCGGCGTCCCAGTAGGCGAGGTAGGCGCGGCCGTCCTGCACGTAGATGTCGTGGAGGTTCCGGAGGTTCGGATCGACATCGCGGTACGCGTCGTCGTAGTCGATGACCGACCAGGTGGCGACGACCGGCCGGTCGGCGTCCACGGATGACGGCGGGTCGCCGCTCACGTCGACGATTTCCAGCGCTGTCCCCGTCGTCAGGTACGCGTGGTCGCCGGATAAGTCGGCGTTGTGGACCGCGTACCCCGTCCCGTACGACCGAGTCAGTTGCGGGTCGGTCGGGTCCGAGGCGTCGAAGACGGCGATCCCGTCACCGCGGTCGCTCGCGACGAGCACCCGCTCGCGGTCGTATGCGAGGTCCTTGAGCGAACCGATGGTCCCGATGTCGGGGGACGGAATATCCTCGCGCGTGGCGACGACCTGCGGCGAGGCCGGGTCGGTCAGGTCGACGACGACGAAGCCGTCGGAGACGGCGACGAAGGCGTACCGGCCCTCCGGCGTCGTCACGGCTTCCGTCGCCTCGAACCGGACGCTCTCGTCGCGGAGTTCGACGTGCCCGAGCGGACCGAACCCGTCGGTCGCGGTCGCTCCGACGGTGCTATCGGACGACCGGTTCTCGGACGAACGGGGTTGGTCGGCGTCGTGTCCGGCCGCGGGGAGGGCGCTCGCGACCGGGCCTGACAGCCCGCCGAGCGCGGCCGCCGCGCGGAGGAACTGGCGGCGTCGCATGTGGCCACTACTCGGGGACGGACCCGCTTAGATGTGGGGTTTCCGACGGCGCGGTCTCGGAACGGGTAGCTTTTCGGGCCGCGAGCCCTATCCGCGGTATGTTCGAGACGCGCCCGGACCGCGGAAGCGAGGTCGCACTCGTCGGGCGGTCCAACGTCGGGAAATCGACGCTGATGCGGGAGATCACCGGTCATACCTTCGATACCGGACAGCGCCCGGGTGTCACCCGCGAACCCAACCACTTCGACTGGGCCGGCGCCGACTTCGTGATCACGGACCTCCCCGGCTTCGGCTTCATGGAGGGCGTCCCCGAGGACGTCCGCGAGCAAACCAAAACCGACATCGTCCGCTACATCGAGGACAACGCCGACGACATCCTCGTCGCCGTTCTCGTCGTCGACGGGAAAGCCGCCGTCGACATCATCGACCGCCATTCGGGCCCCGACGAGGTGCCCTACGACGTGGAGATGTTCCACTTTCTCAGGGACGTGGGCGTTCCCACCGTCGTCGCCGTCAACAAGATGGACAAGGTCGACGACCGCGACCAGCGCCTGGACGAGATCTGTGATCGGCTCGGCCTCGTCCCGCCCTGGAAACAGTGGCAGGAGACCATCGCCCCTATCAGCGCCAAGCGGGGCTCTATCGATTCGCTCAACGAGGCCGTTCGTCACCACCTCCACGAGCAGGAACGTGACGACCTCTTTCAGTTTTTCTAAACCACCTGGTTACCACCTTTTTCGACCGGGGGTTCCCGCAGCGCTCGCAGAGCGCGAGGAAACCCCCCGCAGTAAAAAGTGGGTAGGCACGCACACTGAGCATCCGCGCGCCGCAGGCGCGCGGTTCACTGAACGCGAGGCGAAGCCGAGCGTTCAGCCTTTTTCACCCATGTTTTTGGCCGGGGGTCGCGGGCCGGAAGCCCGCGACCCCCGGCGAAAAAGATGGTTAGGCGACGTTGAAGCCCTTGTCCCGGAGGAAATCCTCGACGCGGCCGGTGTGGTTGCCCTGGAGCTCGATCATGCCGTCCTCGACGGTGCCACCGCAGGCGAACTTCGATTTGAGGTCCGAGGACAGCGTATCCATATCGACGTCTTTCGGGTCGAACCCCTCGATGATCGTTACCTCCTTCCCGTAACGGCGCTCGTCGATGCGGACGGTTATCTCCTGAGACTCCTTGGCGACGTCCTCGCAGACGCAGAGCTCCTCAGGCAGCCCGCACGTCGAGCAGACTTCCGACATTACACGTCGGCCTACGAAATCAACCTATTAAACACTGTCGGGAATTAACACGCAGATCGGTATCGTCGAAAACCGCAGGACTGCGACGGGGTCACGGTGGGATTGGTGGGGGATGATGGGGCCCTACGCGCGTTCCTCACCCGGCGACGATCTCGTCGACGGTCGAGATGGCCTCGTCGGCCTCCTCGCGGCTGACCGACCCGGCGTAGCGAGCGCGCTCGCGGATATCCGAGACGGCGCGGGCGCGCTCGTCGGCACCGATCGCCGCGAGGTACTGTCTGGTCGTTTCGCCCGGTTCCCTGGGCCGGTAGCGCTCGCCGAGGACGTACTCCAGGCGGTCGAAGGCCCGCTCGGCGTCGGCCCGCGGGTCGCCCCCCCGTGGCTGGTAGCGCAACCAGACGGCGCGGTACAGTCGCCCGGTGACGCCGGTCCGACGGAGGCCGGCGACGACCCCGAGCATGAAGATGCCGCCGAGCGCCGCCTCCTCCCGCGAGGGCTGGGGCAGGCCGCCCAGCGGTCCGGACGACCCGCCACCGGCGTCGGCGTCGGGGCTGTCACCGGGGTTGACGGTTCCGTTCGGTCCGACCGTGTCGGTGTCGTTCAGGTCGCCGACGCCCGGTCCGGCGTTCGGCGAGTTGAGATTCGGCGTGTTCGGCGTCAGGCGGTCGTCGTTGGGAACGCGGCCGACCGGCGTGTTGGGTTCCGGCGTCAGCGGCGCGGGCGTCGCCGTCGGCGTCGGCGTCCACTCCTCGCCGCCGGTGTCGTTCAGGTCCACGTCGGTCTGATTCTCCGCCCGGGCTTCGGCCAGGGACTGCTGTTCGGTCTGTTCGCGCGGCCCGGCGGGCGTCGGGTCGAAGCGGACCCAGCCCACGTCCGGGAAGTACGCCTCAACCCAGGCATGGGCGTTGTAGCCGCGGACGACCCATTCGTCGGCGTCGACGCGTTCGCCCGGCGTGTAGCCGACGGCGAACCGTGCCGGGATGTCCTGGGTCCGCAACATCGTCACCATCGCCGTCGCGAAGTACGTGCAGTAGCCCGCCTCCATGTCGAAGATGAACTCGTCGGCGACGTTGCCGTCCGGTCGGTCGACCTCGAGCGAGTAGGACTTGCTGTTCTCGAGCCAGCGCTCTATCACCTGGGCAGTCTCGTAGGGGTTGTCGGCGTTAGCCGTCAGCCGCGCCGTCGTTTCGTTGACCCTACCGGGCGTGTTCGCCGGCAGGTTCGTGTACCGGTCGGATACGCCGCCCGAGTAGTTCGTGCCGGCCGTCCGGAGCGCCTGCTGGCCCGCTACCGGGACCTCACTCCGGACCGTGTAGCTCTCGTTGGCCGAGAGCGAACCGCTGACCTGGAAGCCGTCGTGCTCGGTCACGCGGACCTGGCTGGCCGCGCTACCGCCGACCGAGACGGGCTTCCAGGCCGCCGGGAGTACGCCCATGTTGTCGTACAGCGTGACGGTCTGGCGCACCTCCCTGCTCCGGCCGGGCGGGCCGGGTTCGGGGCCGCTGTACCCGCTGGACCCGCCCGTCCGGAGCCACTCGCTCCCGGTGAAGCGGTCGTAGCTCCCGACACGCCAGTAGTTCGACTCGCTGCTCTGGACCCGGAAGCGGACATCGGATGACAGCGAGAGGTCACCCTGGATCGCGAGGTCGCTATCGGCGCCGACGAGGCTCCCTTCAAGGGTGCTGGGGCCACCGTTCCCGTCCTGGAAACTCGACCACGAACTGGCCTGACTCGACGGACCGCTGGGCACCACGGGCGCCAGCCCGGAGAGCAAGATAGTCATGGCGAGCACCAGGGCGAGCGGTTCCGCGGCGCTCAGCGAGTCCCCGCGCCGGTCCATGTCGCCGACCGCGACGCCGACGATGGCGCCGAGGACGCCCAGAAGCGCCGTGATGTTCGCGGCGTCGCCGGTCAACACCAGGAAGACGAGAGGCGCACCGCCCGCGAGCACCGCGCCGACGTACCAGCGCCGGAGCGCGAGATACCATGTCAGAAACAGCGGTGCGGGCGCGACGGTCAGCACCCACACGTCGACGTTCGCGATCAGCAACAGCGACTCCCCCGACAGCAACGCGAGGACGTCGGTCGCCAGCGGAACGAGCGGCGGGTTCTGCGGGAGCGAGAACAGGTACACCGCGAGCCCGGTGGCGAGCAGGCCGCCGGCCAGCAGCGTCGCCGTCCGCACCCTGAGCAGGCCCGACAGGACCGTCGCCACCGCGAGCGACCCCGCCGAAAGTGTCAGGAACGTCCCCGGGTTCCCCGTCACCTCGATGAAGTAGTACAGGACCGACGCGTAGGTGGTGATCAGCAGGCCGACGCCGGCGAGGGCGACGAGGCGGACCGCGCTCACGTCCAGCGTGAGCAGGCGTTCCAGGTCCGGCGCGCCGTCCCGCGTCGACCCGACCGAACCGAGGTCGGTGCTCACGACCCCACCTCCCCGGTGACCAGCGGGTTCTCCCGGCTGACCGTCATCGCCTCGAGCGTCTCGGTGTGGGACCCGAAGGCGATGCGAACCCCCTCGCTGTCGGCGTCGACGTGGACGTCGACGTCGCCGAGCTGTCCGTCCGAGAGGGGCCCACCGTCGGTCGTCGCCAGCGCCTCGAGGACGCTCTCGCGCTGGGTGGCGCCGTAGCCCAGCGGCACCGTCTCCTCGGGGACCCGGAGTTCGACGCCGAGGTCCGCTTCGAGCGCGATAACGGCGATACTCGCGGCGGCGGTCGCCATCTCGTCGGCGGCGCCCGCCTCGCTCGAAGCCGCGATCACCACGTCGTGGTCGACCTGGCGGTCCGCGAACTCGGTGACGTAGATGGCGTCGGGGTCCTTGGCGGTCGTCTTCCAGTGGACGTCACGGAGCGGGTCGCCCGGCGCGTACTCCCGGAGCGTGTCGAACTCCTGGCGCTCGAGTTCCGAGCGGTCGAGGACGTGCTCGTGGAGGACCTGCTGGCCCGCGAGCTTGTAGACCGGCGGGTAGACGAGCACTCGCGCCGTCGACCCGACCTCGTGGCGTTGCTCGAACAGCCCCAGCACGTCCCGGACGCTGACGGTCAGCGGCCCGACGGTGTGTCGTCCCCGTCGGTTGCAGGTCAGATCGTAGGTCACCGTCGCGGGGAGCGAGCGCTCGACGCGCGACGCGTCGACGGTGAGCCCCTCCGGGACGGACTCCTCGATGGCCGCGACGCCGTCTCCGTCGACCTCGACGGTCATCGTCCGGGTGTCGCCGGGAAAGCCCGGCGGGACGGCCTCGCGCTCGGCGGTCGGCGTCTCGGTCCGGCGGACCATCACGAGGCCGGCGAGCAGGGCGACGACCGCCGGGGCGGCGATGGCGTTGAGCGCGCGGGCGCCGGAAGTAAAGGCGAGCACCTCCGCGACGACCACGATGGCGAGCACGCCGTACCCGCGGTTGGTCAGATTCATCACTCGACGCGGACGGATTCGAGGGCGTTCTCGACGACCGAGGTCGGCGTCGTCTCGGTCGTGTTCGTCCGGACGCGGTGGGGGAAGACCACGCGGGCCTCCGCCTGGACATCGTCGGGGATGACGTACGACCGCCCCTCCAGCACGGCGCGGCCCTGCGCGGCCCGCAGGACGGCGAGTGACCCCCGCGGGCTCACGCCGAGTTCGGCGTGCCGGCGAGTGAACTTCGCGAGGCGCGTGACGTACTCCCGAACGGCCCCCTCGGCGGTGACGGCCGCGGCCGTCTCGCGGGCCTGATTCAGGTCCGCGAGCGTCGCGACCGACGTGAGGTCGTCGATCGGATGATTTCCGACGACCCGGTCGAGCATCGCCGCCTCGTCGTCGCTGTCGGGATAACCCAGCCGCAACTTCTTCATGAACCGGTCGAGTTCCGCCATCGGCAACTCGTAGGTCCGGTCGCGCTCGACGGTGTTCTGGGTGGCAATCACAGTAAAGGGCTTGGGAACTTCGTGAGTCTTGCCGTCGACGGTGACCTGTTCTTCCTCCATGGCCTCAAGGAGGGCGGACTGGGTTTTCGGTGGCGCGCGGTTGATCTCGTCGCCGAGGACGACGTTACCGAAGACCGGGCCGGGGCGAAACTCGAAGGTCTCGGTCTTCTGATTGTAGACGTTGACGCCGGTCACGTCGGAGGGCAAGAGATCCGGCGTGAACTGGATGCGCTTGAACGTGCCGTCGAACGACTGGGCGACGGCACGCGCGAGCATCGTCTTCCCGACCCCGGGGACGTCCTCGAGGAGGATGTGCCCGCGACCGAGCAGGGCGGTGAGGATGTGTTCGATCTCGTCGTGGTGACCGACGATGACGTCCTCGACGTTCTCGACGACCCGGTTCGCGACTGCGCGGGCGTCGTCGACGCTCTCGACCGTACTCTCCTGGCGACCGGAGGCTGTCGTGTCCGTGTCTGTGTCTGTCATGGCTTGCTACGTCTACCGGGGACTCGCCGCGACGCGGGGGCCGCGTCCGCCGCGGACGCCCGCGGGGTGTGGGTTCGACACCGACTGTCGTTCGATATCGCCCCTTACGGCCGGAGACAGGTAACTTTGCTGGCTGTGCACGTGGACCACACGCCCACCGAAATCGGGCGTTCGAACGATCCCTCCGCCCGAAATCGACCCGAACGCCGGATCGACCGCCGATGATCGACCGCCGATGATCGGCTGTCGATGCGTCATTCCTGCAGGGGTTGCTCGAACAGTCGCTCGCCGGTCTCCGAGCAGGTGACGGCGACGACTTCGTGGGTGCTACAGCAGGACTCGACGGTCTCCTGGCCGAACTCGACGCCGCCCTCGCCGGTGGGGCAGTCCGCCAGAAAGATCCGGAGGCCGCTGAGGACCTGGCCGCGCGCGACGGGGCCCAGTCCGTCCCACCCGTCGTAGCGCGAGTCGAGCACCGCCGCGGCGGCGCTGTCAGCGACCAGCGCTGCCGCCGAGGGCCACTTCCCGACTGCGGTCGCGCCGCCGCCCGACCCCGCCCTGAGGACGCGACCCTCGCCGTGGTCCTCAATCTCGTACTCGGCGGCGTCGAGGCTGAGTTTCGCGACGACCGTCTCCGCGTCGACGCCCGCCGCACGGACCGTCTCTATCTCGGCGTTCCAGGCCGTCCGAAAGCGTTCGGTGAGACAGAGGTCGTCGCGGTCGTCACAGGGTTCGACGGCGCCGGCGTCGAGGAGGACGCGCTCGATGTCGATGTCACCGGTCCGGTCCGTTGCCCTCTCGGCACTTCCCTCGACCGCTCCGACCGGGGCGCCGGGCGCCGGGTCCTTGCCGAACAGGTGCAGCGCCCACGCCGGGAAGTACCGCTTGGTCAGCGTCGGCGTCCCGGGAACGAGGTAGCCACGCAGGTAGATCAGCGCGAACGACGCAGCGAGGACGGCGCCGGCCCCGCCGAGCACCCCCGCCGTCCCCGTGACGCCGGTCAGGCCGACGGCGACGGCTGCGGCGAGCGCGACGGCGATCAGGCTGTTGACCACCGTACAGGGCAGACAGCGGTTCCCACCCGTGTACTCGGGTCGTCGGAGGGATCCGAACATCGTCTTGCGGACGACTCTCTCCAGTCTCCAGAATAATAGTTACGGTCCGACGTGCTATACAGCTAACCGGAATGTGACTCGGGACGACGCGGAGTGTCCGATCGGCCAACCGCGTCCGGTCGTCCGAACCGCGTGTACTCAGCCTGACCCGTTCGTCCGTACTCAGCCTGACCCGTTCGTCCGTACTCAGCCCGACCCGTTCGTCCTGACGACGATCCGGACGTGGTCGGCCTGGTCCACGTTGTCGGGGTTGGAGACGCCCTGGAGCACGTACGACTCCGGATCGACGGGTTCACCGGCAGCCTCGACGACGACCGCTGTGCCCTCGTCGCCGTCGCGGTAGGTGGTCCCCTGGAAGGTGACTGTGTTCTCGCTCACGTCGATGCCGAGCGTCGACATCGCCTCCCCGAGCGTCACGCCCGAGGCGTGGGTGTGCCAGATCTCGCCGTTCCCGGCCTCGAAGTGGAAGCGGTCGGCCTGGAGTTGGTAGCGCTGCTGGCTGAAGTCGATCTCGGTGCCGTCGATCGTCACGTTGACCGTCCCGTGACAGTGCGTGGAACAGCTTCCCTGTCCGCCCCCGCCGCCCAGCGAGAACGTGACGTACACGACGATAGCGCCGGCGAAGGCCAGCAGCGCGGCCAGGAGAATCGGTCCCACCGGCAACCCGCTCCCCTCGCTGTCCCCCTGGTGGCCCGCGACGCGTCGTCTGTCGATCGCCCCGAGTTCGCCCTCCTCGTGGTCGGCCGCGAGGTGGGAGAGATAGGCGTCCTCGTCGGCGAACGACTCCCCGCAGTAGTCACAGTCCGGCATTGACCACCTATGAGGGGCCGCTGCTTTCAACGGTTTCGGTTCCCGTGTGGGGTCCTCACACGCGGCGTCGGCGGCCGAACATGGGGCTGGGGACCGCCGTCCGTCCGGCTCCGAACAGGGCGCACCGTGCGTCGCGGGACGAGAGCGCCCGGGTACGTGGTTTCCAAAGGTCTTTGCCCTTCCCTCCGCTAGTCGACGGCAATGGAGGAAGTCGCCGCCGTTCGACGAGCCGCGGTCGAGGCGATCGGGGATGTCGACCCCGGCCCCCTTCGCCAGCGGATCCGCGGCCGTCTCGAGTCGGGGTCGATGGCCCCCGGCGTGTTGACGCTCCTGAGCGCGCGCGCCGCCGCCGGCGACGAGTCGGTTCCTCGCGACCCCATCGCCGAGCGCGGCGCCGGCGTCCAACTCATCTACGAGGGTCTCCGGCTCACGCGAACGCTGTCACAGGACCCGCCGTGGGAGCGTGGCGACGCGTCGCCCGCCGGGGACTCCCCCGCCGTGACCGACGACGCCAACCGGGCCGACGACGCCGGCCGGACCGACGGCGGTGACGTGACCGTTCCCGACGGCGAGGCGGCCGATCCGACGGAGGCGCCGGCGGGCGACGCGACCGATCTGACGGGAGCGTCGGCGGGCGAGGCGGGCGAGGCGCCCGACCTGACCGACGCGGACATGGCCATCCTCGTCGCCGACGTGATGGTCGCGCGCGGCTTTTACCTGCTCGCCCGGACCGAGGCCGCCGGGACTGCCGTCGGGACGGTCCAGTCCTTTGGCCGCGACCAGACGGTCCGCCGGACCGACGGCGACGCGTCGCTCGACCGCAACCTCGAGGGCGACGTGTTCGAACTCGCCGTCGTCGCCGGAACGACTGCCGTCGGCAGGAGCGCCACGGCCAGTCTCCGGGAGCACGTCTCCCAACTGGCGCGAACTGAGGACGCACAGGCCGGCGACCCGCTGTCGTTCGCCGACGGCCTGTTCTCGGAGGGGACCGTCGACTCGCTGGCCGCCCACCTCGGGGGCGAGTCCGGCGACGGCGTCGCGACATCCGCCGACTCCTGACCACGGGTCACACTCGCACGCCCGCGGAGAATCGAAACCCGTGAACTACTCTACTCGCTCACGGCTGACGCCGTTCGCTCCTTGAGGGTAGGGCTTCCTGCTTCCACGACGCGCTTTGCAGATACGGACGTATCCACAGGGAGCGCAGTCTCCACAGGCGTATGTTCGGAGTGTCCCACTCCTACATCTTGTAGACCGCGAGAAAGAATGTTCCACGCAGCATTTGCGTCTCTGTCCGTCTCAAACCCACAGGCCGGGCACGAATGCTCCCGGACCCACAGCGGTTTGTCCGTTTCCGTTCCGCAGGACGCGCACTCCTTGGTCGTCCCTCTCGGGTTGACTGCCACGAAGTGCGTCCCTTCCCGCTTACACTTGTATTCGAGCAATGAGAGGAACATCCGCCACGCAGCGGACGCGGTGTTGCGACTGTTCGACGGCGATTCCATCAGCCCCTTGACGTTCAGGTCTTCGACGGCAACGAGGTCGTACTCCCGAGCATAGTAGTTCGAGAGCTTGTGGAGAAAGTCGCGACGCTTCCGTCGGAGGTCGGCGTGACACTCCGCGACTCGTCGCCGTTGCTTCTCGTAGTTGTTCGACCCGTGCTGCTTGCGTGAGAGCGTCCGTTGCTCACGCTCCAAGCGTTCCCGTTCGTCCGAGAGGTCAAGTGACCCGACCGCCGTGCCGTCGGTGTCGTGGGCATACTTGAGTATCCCCACATCGATACCGACGCACTTCTTGGGATTCTCGGGCGGTTCAGGCGGCACACGATCCATCTCGACGCCGAAGGTGGCGAACCACTCGCCCGTCGGTTCCTTCTTGAGCGTGACCTGTTTGAGTGTGGCGTCATCGGGGATGTCGCGGTGGAGGCGAATCGGTATGTCCGCGAGTTTCGAGAGTGACAGGACAGTCTGACCGCCCTTCTTGTCGAACTTGAAGCCAGACTGACTGTAAGTGAAACTGCGGAACTCCCGTGGCGACTTCCACTTGAGTTGGCCGACGTCGTAGCCCTTGTCCTTGAGTTTGGAGAGTCTTTTGAGGTTGTCGAACAGGCGTTCCACGACGGTTTGGAGAACTTTCGAGTACACGTCGGAGAGTCCGTCCCACCACTGCTTGAGGTCGGGGAGTTCCGACCGTAGCGTGGTCATAGACGGTAGTTCGCCGTGTTCGTCTTGGTACTCGTTGAAGCGGTAGAGCGTGTGATTGTAGAGTTGCCTACAAATGTCTCGGTGACGGTCCAACTCCTCGTGTTGAGCGTCAGACGGCTTGAGACGGTACTTGTAGGCGTAGTACATCCGTTACTCTCGCTCCTCGATGAGTTCGTCCAACTGTTCTCGGATAAACGACGAGAGGTTGAGGTGTTGCTCCTCAATCCACTCATCTTGGTCCTCCCGAATGGTGATTGTCTTCCGTTTCACCGTAATGCACGCTATGCACGCCACATGTATAATGGCTCGGGTGGAGCGTTGGTCTCTGGGTCAAGTGTCGAACGTGTATGAAACTCGTGTGGCGCTGTATCCTCTCCCTGCTCGCGCCTTCCGTTCGGCCGGTGCTCGCTGAGAAAGGGAGCGTAGCGCCTACTTTCAGCTAACTACGGAAAATCCCGAAAGAGAGTGGGACTTGCTGGTAGCACCTCAAGTCAACCCACTACAGACTCGAAGCCATCTTCCGATGGCTATAGGACTACGACCCGCAGTATTTGACCGCTCTCACTCCAGCGAAGACTGATCGACTCGTCCACCTGATGAACATATCTGATGGGATGATCGGTTCGAGTGTTTTCCACCATGTGAAGGACGTCAAACAACTCTTCAAGTACCACAACTACATGCACGGGACAGATTACGAGTGGGATCTCGCCCTCGATCTGAGCCAAGCCAATAGGGAGGAACGCGACTACCTGAATCGGGATGCGTTCAAGTCGCTCTACAGCGCCGCCCTTGAATATGGCTCAGTCAAGAGCTATCACAGCTTCTCAATGACTCCCGACGAACGAGATCGTATCAAGACGTATCTCGCACGACGTGAAGGTGTCCCGAAAGAGAACATTGGACTGGAGGAGTTCAAAGATGCGAACTCGTGGAAAATCCCGTCGCTGATCGCCGTCACCCTCGATACCGGGCTTCGACCCATCGAGGTGGGGCGGGCAAAGGAGAGTTGGGTGAATCTGGAATCCCACGAGTTGAACATCCCGAAGGAGGAATCGACGAAGAACGAGGCCTACTGGAACTGCACACTCAAGAATCGAACAGTCAACGTCCTAAGCCGCTGGCTCGATGAGCGGTCGGCCTACGACAAGTACGAGGGTCGGGACGAGCTGTGGCTCACAAAGAAGGCGACAAAGTACAGTTCGAAGTCGTGTAATTATCTGCTGACCCGGCTCATCGAGGAGGGGAACGTTCCTATTCCGGAAAATAAGGATGTGACGTGGTACTCCATCCGGCACGGCGTAGCGACTCATTGGGCAAATCACGTCGGGCCACACCACGCGAAGGAACAACTTCGACACAAGAGCGTGACGACGACAATGAAGTATCTACATTCTGACTCCGAAACTCGGTCTTCAGCAGTAGAGCAAATTTGGTAAAACAGTTAACCAATACCAATCTGATCTCATTATTCGCGTACTTGAGATACCGTTGTGACAGGATAGAATGATGCAGGCCAGAGAGGGTGAATTCTATTGCCCTGATTCTGAGTCATCTGTATCTGTTGAATCGTAGAATCTCGAATCTCCGCGTATTCATATTCGGTGAGAATATCCCAAATAGCCAAGCAACACAAAGTCATAAGAATCGGTGAAACCCTGTATGCTTCTTCTTCACCGTGTATATTCTTGTTACGATAATTAGTAATGAGCCTCAAGAAATTATTTGAGCCATCGCTTAGTTCCTCGTCGATAATATCGTCAGAATCGTCGAATTTCCATCTGATCGAGTTCATGTCATAGTTACCTATCTCATTAATTGAATCAAGAATAGATTTGATGTCACTACTATACGTACCATATTCACGCCAAATCTGAACTAAATGGTTATATCCATTAATTTTCTGTCCAACTTGCCAATCATCAACTTTCTCATCTGGTGCCCAAGTACACTCTATCTCTTGATTTGCTTTGATACCTGTTTCTGTCTGACTTACTGTATCAATATATTCTGTAAGAAGGCCCTCAAGAACAGAGAACAGAGCTATTTGAATCAGATGCCACCTACGCATCAATACTCCTCCAATTGCTGGATTCTGAGGTAATGCGGATGAAGTAACACGTATCGGAAATGAGGCAAAGTGAATTAGGGATTGTAGATTTCCCGTTTCAAGCTCAATATTCTCTGTATATGAGGCAACAGCGGCTGTCCAACACCAATACTCAAAATGGTCAAGAGTGACGGCAAAGGTGGCAGATGGCTGAATATTGATCTCAAACAGACGCTTGGAGAATGCCTGAATCTGCTGAAAGTCTAATTCGTGTATGGTATTCTGACTATTGAGCAGATAGTTTTCAGAGAAAATACTTATCAGTCCATTACTTATAAGCCTATCACTTGTAGCAGGTGTCTTTCGACCGGGATAACGCCTTCCCCCTCTTGTATCAGACTGTTCAACAGCCGCGTTGATATGGTTGATAGCCGCCTCAGAACGCACCACAAAGTCCTCTTTCCTCATTATAGACGCATAGCATTGTGCCAGACACTAATACCAATCCCTGAGGTTATCTCTGTAGTACCGTTATAGAACGCGCTCTCTGAACTAAGCAAACAGAGTTGCTTGATGGCACGTTATAGTGAGACACGCCCGGTGGGTTTCATCACATTCTTATACGGCTGTGTAGTAGAATCGGATGCAGAAGGCGGAAAATGGGTGTACATACCCGCATCGTGCCTGGGTAGCTTAGAGGTAAAGCGCGTCCTTGGTAAGGACGAGAGCCCGGGTTCAAATCCCGGCCTAGGCTTGGGCTGTTTCAGCGCCTCTCCGTCCATTTTACGCCCTTCTTAGGAGAGAACAAATGGAACTCAGGAACGTTACGTTTCGCTACACGCCCACCCCGTCGCCGTCTTGCGATTCGCGTTGTTGTCAGGACACCATAAGGTCAGACACCCTGCAGTCCGGCGATTCGGGAGGTGAACAGCGTCGATGAACCGGGCTGACCCGCTGGAAAGTCTTGGGAGCGGGGACGCGGTAGCCGCAGAGATTCCACCCGCGCCCGAGGACTACGAGTTCGAGTACCCGCTGGTAAGCGAGCGCTCGAAGAGCGACCTGCAAAAGTTCGGGCTGAACATGGTGGACGACTACCGTGATTTCAAGCACGAACTGCTGTCGTGGCTCGCTAACTACGGGAAGAACCCCGAAAAACGCGAGGGCCTTGCTCGATCAACGCTCGAATCCACGCATTACAAACTCGAAACGGCCTTCCGTTGGCTGTGGCGGTACGAAAACCAATACACTACGCAGTTCACACCGGAGCACGCGGACAAGTTCGTCAGAGTCCTTGATCAGTCTGATGGGATGATCGACTCGACTGTCCTTCACCACGCGAAGGACATTAAGCGGTACTTCCGGTTCAGCAACCATGTTCGAGGAACGGAATACGAGTGGGAGATCGACGTTGAACTCTCCCAGTCCAACGGTGACGAGCGCGACTATCTCCGACGGAGTGCGTTCGAGCCGTTGTATCAGGCCGCCCTCGAACACTCGTCGGTCAAGAGCTATCATTCCGTCTCACCGGATGAACGGAGCCAACTGAAGGCGTTCGTCGCCCAGCGTCTCGGGATCCCGAAAGAGAAGGTCGGCCCGGCAGAGTTCAAGGAAGCAAACTCGTGGAAGTACCCGTCCATGATAGCGGTCACACTCGACACGGGGCTCCGTCCTGTCGAAGTCGGACGAGCGAAGGTATCGTGGGTTAACCTCGAAGACAACGAACTGAACATCCCCAAGGACGAGGCCACGAAAAACGAGGCCCATTGGAACTGTGCGATCAAAGGCCGCACAGCGAAGACACTGAAGCGGTGGCTGGATGAACGTGGTTCGATGGACAAGTACGACGACAGAGACGAGCTGTGGCTGACCCAGAAATCGGCCCCGTACAGTTCCAAGTCCTGCAACTCGCTTCTTCACCGGATCATCGAAAGTGGGGATGTTCCGATCCCCGATCACAAGGACATATCGTGGTATTCAATCCGGCACGGAGTAGCAACCCAATGGGCGAATCACGTCGGGCCACACCACGCGAAAGAGCAACTGCGTCACAAGAGTCTGAACACTACCATGAAGTACCTGCACTCGGACGCAGAAACGCGTAATAGTGCGGTAGAGCAAATCTGGTAAGCGGGATCTGCCACCTGAACGTTTTACCGCACACCGCCCTACCCCCTCGCATGACCTTCGGTTCGACGTGGAACAACCTACTCGAAAACGTCGAGGAACTCCCCTCGGACGCAACACTCGTCACCCCACTCTCGCGGAAGGCGTTTCGCGTGACCGACGTACAGGAACCTCGTATCCTGATCCAGTATCGGGACGACGACGAGACGATACCCCTACAGCGTGAACAGTTCGAGACGCTGTATCAGCGGGTCCAAGACGCCCGTGGCGTGTTCGATCTCGACCGACTCCCACCGGACGCCGAACCCTACGCCACTGTGCTGTCCCTACATCCGCGTTTCGAGGTGGATGACCGGGATGGGACGCTAACGGAATCGGAGACGCCCACAGGTTCGCCCTTGGTGGAAGCGCGAGGAGATACCGACGACGAGGACACGGAGCGCGAAGAACCGGATGTGGACGTGTATGCGGACGCTCTGTTGCTCATTGACGCCCTCGAACGCCACGACGTGACCACCCTCGAAGACGTAGAGACGCCCGCGCTTGTGAACATCTACACCCTGCTGTCGGACGTTCAGCGGAACGCCAACGACCTTCGTCAAGACGTGCGTAGCGTCCTACTTGACCGATTACATCACGACCAGCCGGTGTCCGGTCAGTTCGGGTCAGTCCAACGGACGAGTCGTCGCAACCGGTCGCTGAAAGACGACGAGGTAGTGCTAAACGCCTTCGAGGCCGCTGGTATTGAGCGGGAACGACTGACCACGGTAGACTCAAGTAAGGTAGACGACGCCCTCGACGTAACCGAACTCTCCGAGACAGACGTGTACGAAGTCGAAGAGTCGGAGTATGTGAGGAAGGCTGACGTTGACGAGGAAGAGAAGGAGACGCGTCTACAGGGACTCAAGGACAGGCTGGCAGAAACGGAAGGCGAGGAAGCCAAGGAACTCCGCGAGGAAATTGACGAACTCGAAGACCGTATTTCAGAGTTGACCGAGTTCCAAAGCGGTCGGTCCTTCCACGAGTCGGCGTCGGGTGGGTAGTTGGCGACCCTTTTGGCTGTCTGTGCCTACCGAGCTGATTAACCAACACAGTCAGCAATTCCGGGTGTATTGTTGGTTAATAACCACTGGCTGTCTTCGAGTATGGGACTCGAAAAGGGTTGGCTGATAGCCCTATCAGAAGCTGCCTATTCGTCAGTCGTGTCGATACCGAGCGTCTTGTTCATGCCACAGAAGCAGGTGGTCGCGTTGAACCCGAACCCGAGCGCCCCAACGAGAGCAATCAGACCAGTCTTACGCTTCCCTTTCCGGAGCGTGCTGATTGCGACGATGGTCAGTAGGGCGGCGAGTAGGGCGCGGACGAGTCGGTCGCGGCCACCGACATTCTTTTCAGCCATACTGGAAGGTGGGACGCGTCGGGCTTGTATCTTTTCTCGTAGGGCGGTGAAAATCGAACCGGACAACCGAAACCGAAGTGTGCTGGTCTACGTCGCGGTCAGTGTTTGCTCAATCACGACCGAGTTCGTCGGCGTGTGGACGACACGGACAGTAATACTCTCGCCACTATTGAGTTCACATTCGGAACTGGCTAATCGGAACGTGGCTGTCTCGCCCGCCTGCCACTGACCGCCTGCTTCACCAATCGGCCCACCCACTGAATTATATGAGTTGTCGAAAATATCGTCGCCACGAACGTACTCACTCGTCGGTACCGGGTCGCCCCCACTTGCTGGTAAGTTCACTAATCGACCAGATTTCCCACAGGCGTCCCGTGCATTGACGGCGATTTCGAGGTTAGAAGCCGACAGAGTGTCGCCTGCGATATGCGTGATATTGACCTTCCCACCATCATTCCCATCTTGTGTCACGAGTTCGCCACTTGATTGACCAACAATAGGCCCGGGCTGGTTAGCGTCGTCAGTAAATCCGAGCGCAAACACCGAGATCGTCGCGGCCAGTATAACCACTATTGCGACCATCAGAATATTCGCAATGACTGGTGAAACGGCGCGTGACGACGAACTCACTGTACTCTTTTTTTGCTGTCCTGATACTAATTCGTTCGTATTGACGAACTCGACGCGGCGGAACTCGAAATAACCGACGAGAAAGAGTAACACTGGCCAGCGACTCGTTCCCTATTCAGCCATGAACGGCAGTCTTGACCTCTTCACCCGTACTTTCGAGCGTGCCGTACTCTCACGGTTCAATATTCCGACTATGACCGATACCAGACAGGGTTCCACCGTTTTAGAATAGTGGTTCCAGCCGTTGCAAAGGCAGTACTCACGAAGAAAGCGATAGTAGCGTTTGTCCATTGTTGTATTCCGGTCATACCAGTCCGATACCAAGCGAATACGGCGACGGTGATTCCGATAACGACGATACTCACAGTCTCGTCTCTGCTTAATCCGGTCATTACCATAGCCCCTCGTCTGAATATACGCGGCTATAGAGTGTCCATCCGATTGCCGCGACCGCGACGAGAATGCCGATGGCTGTCGGGACGATTGCACTGTCACCGTCGAACGACCACCCGAAGAGCAGGTAACCGCCGACGGCGACCACTGCCACGCTGTAGCCGATGGTTCTGACCGCCGCTGACTTCGAGTGACCTGCGCCGGGCATACGTGGTCAACGTGTCTGACAAAGTGTTAAGTCCAAGGGCGAGTTGCGAGGCCTGAAACTGTCCCACGCGTTTCTTTGTCCAATCCGTCGTCTGTGCTGACGATGGGCGAATCACCGTCCCTTCGCAATCGACTACGTTCTGACCTGACAGACAACCAGTGGGTGACGGTAACAGCGATTGGACTCGCACTGGTAGCGTTCGCGCTGGTGTCACTCGATAGTAGTCCGCTTCCTGTCTCAGCCGATTTCGGTGCCGAGTTCCTGCTGTCATTGAGTCTGATGGATATGGCGTTTGCCTATGACGACTACTGGCCTGTCGAGTACAGGCCGATGTACGCAGTCCTGTGGACGCTTCTGTTCGGGGTAGCCACAACGGTAGTCTTCTTGGGTGTCTACGAACTCGGACTGTCGCAAGTTGGAAATACGACCGCGAGTATCGCGGCGTTCTTGATAACCGTCGGGCTTCAGTTCGGGAGCGCAATTCTGTATGCCCGCACTCGTTGACGACGCTTTCTTTCGCGTGTATTTTCTATTCCCTATGACGCCATGAACAGTCGTTTTGAGTTCTCTACCCCGACTTTCGGGGGAACCTATGTCACCAGCGAAGCCATAGACCTGCCTATGGCCGCGCTCATTGCGCTTGTCGTCCGACCGAGTAGATTGGGGCGTCATTTCTGACGTGCGCTCTGCGGCGCTGTGCGGCTGTCTGAGCGTGTTCTAATTCTCTACAGTAATCAATATACACTTATAAATGCGCAACAATAATAAGATTATAGAACGTAGTATAGAGTAGGCTCACTGCCTCTTCGGGGCGATTTCCGGAAAAGCCCGCCTGCTGATGACAGGCAGGCAGTGGGTCTTCAGGAGCGAAGACCAATGCCAACTACTGACGCCGAGAGACTTGACAGTACCGAACAGCAGATACTTCGAGAACTACCGGGGTTCCACCTCGACTCCGGGTCGCCATGTCCCTGTGGCGTCGAAGCCATTCAGACGAGCAAGTCGGTCGGCTATAGCGACTTCGTGACGTACACGCACCGTTGCACCGAGTGCGGGAACGAGTTCGTTACCTATATGGAGGGGTGAAAATGTCGGAACTTTCCCCTACCGATGTGGTGGACGTACTCGACGCCGACGTGGCGACCGAGAAGCGAGCGCAGTGGGAAGCGTTCGAGTTCACCGTCCTTGGTGACGGCGACGTAGAGGTAGTCAACGCGTCCCATGAGAGTCCGGACGACCACACCTACACCGTCCACGTCGAGGGCGGTATCCCGAGCGATTGCACCTGCCCGGCGTGGGAATACCAGCCCGGCGCGTGCAAGCACATGGTCGCGGTAGCGATTCGAGAGCCGGTACTCGAAGCGGCCAATGAGGAACAGCCCGTCCGCGCCGACGGGGGAACTGCGACCCTCGAAGAGTTCGGTGGTGACGACCGCGACGACGACCGGCCCGACGAGTGCGACTGTAGCCCGAACTTCGAGGGCCTCTCATGCTGGCCATGCTACCGCGAGGGCTTCGAGACGCCGAACCCGAATGTGGGTGACGACGAATGAGTTACCCAAACCCTGCGGCGGCCCTCAACGGGGTACAGTGCGGTAACGTCTGTTCAAAATGCAACCGAAGTATCCGAACCGGTGACAAGGCGGTCGTCTACGCCACCTACTACGACGCCGACGGTTGGGTCGTCCGGCGCGTGTGGTGCGACGACTGCGGTAGTACGACCATCGGCCTGCCGACCGACGGGGCGGACGAAGTGGTCGTTGAAGCCGTGTACTGGTCGGGGCGGCTGGTCGGCGTGAAGACCGTAGACCGGAGTCGGCCCTGATTAGGACGTCGATTCAGCCAACTCGTCGTACTTGTGCAAGACCATATCGAAATACGCCTCGTCCATGATTCGAGGACTCTGAACCCGGTGGAAGTCGTCAAGCACGAACGCGGTCTGATCGCGGTCAAGGCCGTAGGCGTGGAATGCGGCGGCGTCGAGTTCGGCTTGTACTTCCCGACGTTCGTTCATGTCGGTCGCCGGTTCGATAGCACCGAGCCGGTCGCGCATTTCCCCAAAGTCATCACCGAAGCAATTCAATTTTGACGCATTCTTGTAGATGATATTGAAAAACACATCCTCTTTATTTAGGCGTGGTACCTGTGATTCTTCTAACTTATATTGGACAATGTTACTATCTACTTTTGTTCTCATTAGGAAATCGAAAGGAATACTATTCAATATCCCTACACAGTACATCAACTCCTCTTCGGAAAAAATTGGTTTGAAGACATCCTGAAGAGATTGTTTGGACAAGTCTTTTTTATCAGGTGATATCTTGAATTGGCGAACGGTACTTATCGCATGGTGGCAGACAACACCAGGCGGAATAACGGAGGCGATTAGTGTCCTTTCATCTGTGGGCCGAGCTATATTGCGGAGTGCAATCCGGTAATCAGAGCAATCAAGACGAACATCGTCTAACTTGAGAGGGGCGTCTCTGTGTTCGTTCAAAAGTTCATTTACAAATGATTTTTGTGACCCAGAACCATCGAATTCCTCATAGAGGGCTGTTTTTAGCCTTGATTTCCCTTTTTCTCTAACGCTCTTGCGTAGGAGATTGTTGACGCTGCTGAGCGGTGGCTGTGGAGTCGAAGAGGACAAGGGCACCGCGTCAGCGGTGCCCGACACGAATGATTCCGCTGGATGTGTTCGGATCGGAATCGGTCGCAGCGGACCTGCTGCAACAGGTTCGCTGGCGTGACGGTGTTACCTGTCCTCGCTGCCGTTCT